>JAEEGH010024165.1_pt1 | contig 12290 bp, 10 predicted proteins | sample 9134181 | NCBI WGS metagenome assembly JAEEGH01 (sample SAMN16246544, study PRJNA631951) | gut metagenome | biome: gut microbiome; feature: rumen; material: DP-attached | host: Bos | place: Iran: Karaj | collected 2018-10
GTATAGCTGGTAATGCTAACATAATCGTCGAGGTTGATACCTAACGAAGCCATGAAGCTCTTTGGAGTGTACTCCTTACCCTCGAAGGTGAACTTCTCAGGACACTTACCCAGATAAGCATCCAGGATACCCTGCAATCCAACCTTCCACTGGTTAGAAATCTTGCGAGCGCTGCTCTTTGCAATAGCTGCAACGTATGGCTCAAGCTGGCCAAAGAACTCGTTGAAGTTGTTGAGTGAGTCGCCATAGAGTGAGCCTGGGAAAGGCATGATGCCCTGTGGCACGATACCGTGGGTCTTCAGTGTGTGGAGCACGTCCTCAGCACTTCCACCCTGAGAGAACTGGCAATCGCCATGGAAACGAACCACCTGAATGGCACGATCCATGTAGGTCTTGTTGGCTACGAACGACTCGTCGAGGTCATAGCTCTTACCTGTAGCCTTCAGGATCTCAGCCTCAAAGAAAGAGAGGGTAGAGTAGTCCCAGCACGTACCCGAACTGTTCTGGTCCTTCACGCTGGTGATAGGATTCTCCTTGATGGTTGTGAACACGGGTTTGTTCGCATCCTTTGCTGGCGCCTTTTTCTTGGCTGCCGAAGCACTCAAGGCCATGATAGCCACGAGTGCGAGTGTTGTCATTTTCTTCATTTTTTTTATTTTTATAATTACTTCCTATTTCCCTAATTTGATAATCCCAATAACTATAGTCTATTCTTTATTCTGAGCCATAAATGCCTCTACATCCTTTGGATGATAGGGAATACGCTGCTTGCCCAGGAATCGGCAACCATCCTTGGTTATTAGGATGTCGTCCTCAATGCGAATACCACCAAAGTCCTTGTAGGTTTCGAGCTTGTCGAAGTTAAGGAACTCCTTGCAGTGTCCGCTGGCTTTCCACTCGTCGATGAGCTGTGGAATAAAGTAGATGCCAGGCTCGTCGGTAATCACAAAGCCCTCTTCAAGCTTGCGACCCATACGCAGACAGTTGGTACCAAACTGCTCGAGGTTAGGACGTGTCTCTTCGTCAAAGCCTACGTAAATCTGGCCCAGTCCTTCCATATCGTGTACATCCATACCCATCATGTGTCCCAGTCCGTGAGGCAGGAACATGGCATGGGCACCGGCACGAACAGCCTCGTCGGTATCACCCTTCATCAAACCGAGCTCTTTCAGGCGCTCAGTCATCAGTCGGCATACAGCAAAGTGCACATCCATATATTTTACGCCTGGTTTAGCCACCTCGATGGCATAATCATGACAGGCCTCTACAATCGAGTAGATTTCCAACTGGCGCTGATTGAACTTACCGTTAACAGGCATGGTGCGGGTGTGGTCCGAGCAATAGTCGTCCAGTTCGCATCCTGCATCGCAAAGAGCCAGTCGGCCTGCTTCCAGTTTAGCATCCGATGGGTTACCGTGCATAATCTCGCCATGCTGGCTGAAGATAGTTGCAAAGCTGGTACCCTGAGCCAGACTGCGGGCGATACCGTCCACCTGTCCGCCAATATAACGCTCGGTTACACCTGGACGAATCAGCTTCTGGGCTGTGGTATGCATCATATAGCCCACCTCGCAGGCACGCTCAATAGCCTCAATCTCCTGTGGCTCCTTGGTGGCGCGCATTTTTACTACAGCCTTAATCAGCTGCAGCGAGGCCTGCTCCTTCTGCTGGTTGGGATGAATGCCCAGCAGGTCCATAATCTGTATCTTGGTATCGAAACGGTATGGGGGCAGGAAGTGATATTTGGTATTTGGTGAGAGGTGATGGATATATGTAGCCAGTTCCTTCATAGGAGCGGTCTTCTTTACACCAACCTCAGCAGCCAGATCGGCTACCGATGGTGTAAAGCCCATCCATACGATATCCTCTACGTCGATATCGTCGCCAAAAATCATCTCTTCGTTGTTGTCGATATCAATCACACCTACCAGTCCGTCGCGGTGCTGTCCGAAGTAGTAAAGAAATGAAGAATCCTGTCGCATAGGAGCATAAGCGTTGGCCGGATAATTAACCGGTGCATCGTTGTTTCCAAACAGAATAACAACTCCTTCGCCTACGAGTTTCTTCAGTTCTTCGCGTCTCTTAATATAAGTATCTATGCTAAACATTTGTGGAAAATACGTTTAATTTTATCAATTTGTCGGCAAAGATACACATTATTTATCAAAAAGCCATCCCTTTACTCCTATTTTTTACAATAATTATGCAGATTAGTAGAATTTATTTCGTACCTTTGCACGCAAAAATCGAAAAATAAGACTAAAAGACATATGGGAAAAGTAATTTTGACGGGCGACCGTCCCACTGGTAAACTTCACCTTGGACACTATGTCGGTTCACTCCGTCGTCGTGTTCAATTGCAGAATCAGGGCGATTTTGATCGCATGTTTGTGTTTATGGCCGATGTGCAGGCTCTGACTGATAATGCTGATAATCCTGAGAAAATTCGTCAGAATATCATCGAGGTAGCACTCGACTACCTGGCTGCAGGTCTCGATCCTGAGAAGTGTACGCTCTTTATCCAGAGTCAGATTCCTGAGCTGGCCGAGCTTACCACCTATCTGATGAACCTGGTTTCGGTTAGTCGTGTACAGCGCAACCCAACTGTTAAGACCGAGGTAAAAATGCGTGGTTTCGAGGGCGAGAGTATTCCTCTCGGATTCTTCTGCTACCCTGTATCACAGGCTGCCGATATCACACTGTTCAAGGCTACTACCGTTCCTGCTGGTGAGGACCAGGAGCCTATGCTCGAGGTAACTCGCGAGTTGGTTCGCCGATTCAATCAGATTTATGCACCTGTATTGGTTGAGCCTAACATCATGCTGCCTGAGAACCTGACTGCACGTCGCTTGCCTGGTACTGATGGTAAGGAGAAGATGTCGAAGAGCCTTGGCAACTGCATCTACCTCTCGGATACTGCCGATGATGTATGGCAGAAGGTTCGCTCTATGTACACCGACCCTGAGCATGTAAACCTGAACGATCCTGGTCACGTAGAGGGCAACGCTGTGTTTACTTATCTCGACGCTTTCTCTACCGATGAGGATTTTGCCAACTTCCTGCCTGAGTATCAGAATCTCGACGAGCTGAAGGATCACTACCGTCGTGGTGGACTTGGCGATATGAAGTGCAAGAAGTTTCTGAATCAGGTACTCAACCAGTTCCTGGAGCCTATGCGCCAGCGTCGTGCTGAGTTCGAGAAGGATATTCCTGAGATCTACAATATCTTAAAGAAGGGTACAGAACAGGCCCGCGAGGTTGGCGCCCAGACCATGGACGAGGTTCGTAAGGCCATGCGTATCGACTACTTCAACGATGCAGAACTTATCCGCCAACAGGCTGAGAAGTTCGCAAAATAACCCCAATAAGCTATCCCCGCCAACCAGCGGGGATAGCTTATTTTCTAATCTTCTTACGAAACTCCGGCACTTGCTCTGTGGGCATCATCAGCAGGCATTTTTTGATGCTTTTTCCACCGAGTGGATCGATGCCTTGTTCCATTTGTCGGCATAGCTCCATTCGGATTTTGGCTGTCTGGCATACGTCGCCTTGTATCTCTTTCAGCGTGAAGGTGCCGTCGGGCTTCTTTTCCAAAAACTCGCCTGCATAACAAGGTGTATTGCAGTACTGGCAATAGTCGTGCCTGCCACATGCCGTAAACGTCCGTTTTTGGTCAGTTTGAAGCATCTGCATGCGCTGGGCACTCAGGATGGTCTCCTTGAGTGATGAGTGATGCAAATTGCCATACGTGATAGGAATATTACCGCATCCTCTTACCACTCCACTAGGCGAAATAGTTATTAGTCTGTTGGCATTACAGGGGAATCCGCTAGCGCTGCCAAATGCATAACCGTCGGCCTTCCCATCTTTAGGGATATGATTTTTGGCCAGCGGGTCCATCAGGATGATGCGCAGGGCCTCGGGCCGTGTCTGCAGATGCTCAATCATCGACACATCACCATCGGCACCAGGATTTAGCGTACATGAAACCTCTATCTCTGCCCCCAGTTCATAAGCTATCTTGCGTACCCCGTAATAACTGCGGGTGTTCAGACGGAAAACGGGCGTTTTAATGTTCAGGGGTACAGGCCACGCTGAGAGTTCGCGAAGCACATTCATCGACTGTTCCCATGAGCCTCGCCTACGCGTAATCTGGTCGTGTACCTCAGCATCAGTGCTATAGATCGACACGCTGAGTTGTAGCAGCCCCATGCGGGCTATTCGGTGTATCTTCTCTTTGGTGTTTATGGCTTGGGCGTTGGTAAACAGGTTTACCGCCAGGTTACACTTGTGCATATAGTCGAGAATATCCCAGCAGTGTGGGTAGCTGAACGGGTCGCCGCCAGTAACAGTTACTTCAGGTATCCCTAAATCCACGACTTCATCAATGATACGTTTGTAGTCGTCCATTGTCAGCATATCAGGGCGCAAGCGGTGCTCTTCATGTAAGTCGCTGCGTGCAGCCCCTTCGTTAAAGCAGTGCAGGCATCGCTCACTGCAGGCATAGGTCAGCTCAAAGTTCAGTGAAATCCGTTGTTCCTGAGGTACTGCTGCCCAATAGTCGGCTGCTGGCTCACTGCCGTTATTAATGATGCATGGTGGAAAGTCCTTGCGGTATTGCAGCCACTCATCGTCGCTCCACACATGGTCGTGCACCAGTCCGATAGGTAACAGCTGTTGGCAGCAGAACTCCTCTACTTGTTCCTCTTCAGTGCCTGTCACCCAAGCGATATGTGCTGTGTTGATGGGACTTTCTCTCTCGCCCGCCAGCACCTCTTTGATCAGCAGGGCCGACACGTCGTCGAATGTATAGCAAGTGCCGCGGGCCGTGTTATACATCACTGCTCTCTGTGTATGGCGATTGAATGCGCCACAGGTATATAGCGGTCGGATAAAGGTCATACCTTGTTTCGTTGATAATTCAGATAGATACAGTTGATACCGTTCATGTACTTGTGATTGAGATTCTTGCACAAGCGCGACAGAATGGCTCGTCGCAGGTTATTCTCATCTATATCTGCAACTTCTTCATCACTATATTTATAAATCGGATTTCGCAGAGGACCTTTGCTCTTGACTACCGCTGTGAATTCCTTTTCCTTGTCGATGATGCGCACATCGAAGGTCTCATTCGTCTTGGAATTCTGGGGCTCATGGGTCTCCACAATCTCGTAAAGCAACTCCTCAAGGGCAATATCCACAGCCATGCCGTCGGGCAGTTCGCATGCCTCAATAAATGGGCGTATCTTGCCCAGAAATGTCGCTACCCCCTCGTTGGTATAAGGTATAGAGAAGGTCACAGCCGGATTTGATGGTACTGTATTTTGCAGTGTAGGCCAACTATACAAGGAGTTCTTGCGATGAACCACATAAGCCATGCCCAGGATTACCAGCAGCAGGAGCCAGGAGGTGGTGGGCAGGGTATACCATAGGAGCTGAGGGGTGTAGAGGGCCATCAAGGCGATAACGCCGATGGTGCCCAGGTTGGTCACTATTTCTATCCATCTGCATAGTTTATGATGTCCCTGTACAAAATAAAGCACGCTGAGCGTCTCGGATAAGGCATTAGGTAGAAATGCCAGACTCAGCAGTCGGAACGGGGTGCGACATTCTTCTATCAGCGTGTCGTCGGCTCCAAATATTCTTGCCAGCAAATCTGGGAAAAGGAATATCAGCAAACTAACCGCCAGCAATACCCCCGTCAGCAGGCGGAATATGCGCCGTGTGAGCATGCGGAAGCTGTCGAAGTCCTCTTCGCCCAGCAGGATGCCGCCGATATTGCTGATGGCTGTATTCGAGCCAGACAATGCCAGCATACAGATGGCATTAATCTGGAAGTAGATGGTAAAGATATACATGCCGTCGGCACCAAGTTTGTTCACTACCAGTGAGTTCATGGTAAAAGACATGGCAGGCATAAAGAGTGCTGATATCAGCATGGGCAGTCCAATAGAAAAGCACTCACGATACTGCTTGATACTACATATCTTCGCAGGATGCCTGAGGCGGAATATCTTACTGTTTTTGCGCAGATAGCCTAACAGCGAGGTGAATGCGAGCAGGTTGCTGATACCTGTGGCCAACGAAGCACCTGCCATCCCCATATCGAACACACCGCACAGCAGTATGTCAAACCCTACATTGAGTATCTGTGAGATGATGATGCGTCGGGTGATGAGTCGTGGACTACCGTTTGTGATGACATAGGATAAAGGTACACCGAATACAGCTGCTACGAAGATGGCAAACATGTCGGCATGAATATATGGCCGCAGCATGGGTAGCAGACGCTGGTCGTCGGTAATCAAGCCTGCCACGATATCGAGGAAAGGCAATATGAGAACGATAACCAACAACGTGGAGGCGATAACATAGTACAGATGATTATTGAACACGCGGTTCACCTGGTCGTAGTTTTGGGCACCAATGCCTCGGGCACTCAGGAATCTGGCTCCGGCACTCATCATTCCGATAATGATGAACATACAACTCGCAATGGGTTGCCAGATACGTACAATTGACAGCGCATCAGGTGAAACGAGATGAGATACGACAACAGAGTCGGTAAGTCCGCCAAGTTGTAGTATCAGGGACGACATGACGGTCGCCAGGAAGAACGAGCCGAACATGTTCTTCAATACATATTCATTATGCTGCATCATATTTTAATCTATAAACTGCCACACCTATCATCGTGAACTTATCCTTCATATAAGTGTAGGCATCCGTGTTTGAAAGTTCTAATCTATTTCCTGTGGCATGGTAGAAGTGCAGCCTGCCGCTGATCCATTTGGCTATCAGCAGATGCTTAATCTCCACACCTCTTGACCAGCTATGTTGATCACACACCACCGCCATGATGTCGCCATCGTGAATCACGCCGAGCTCCGAATGCTGCGGCATATTCAGCAGTTCACGGGGGATATAGGTAAAGCGCACGCGCTGCTGCTGGCGAAGGGCGATGGCCTTGTAGTTGTCTTCGTCGTCCATCTGTGGGCGGAACAGGTATTTGTTTCTGGTCATATAATTCAGTTGCAGGTCCATCAGTCCCGTAAAAGGAAAGGCAGGTTCTTCGGGACTGATACGTTCCACGAATCCCTCTTTGATGGCCGACTGCATGATCCAGGTAAAATAATGGTTGCGGGTGGCAAACGATACGACGCCGTCCTGATAGTGCATCCGTCGATAATAGTCCTTCAGGGCTGCCAGCGTGGTGCGCCCGTCTCTGTAGCACAGCGCCAGTGCCAGCACATCCTCCATCACAGTGGTACAGTCCACATGACTCAGACTCACTATCAAGTGTTCTTCCCCTTGGGGCTGTGTCAATGCGGTAGCAACGCCGCCCTCCATCAGTTGGCGGAAGAAGTATTCGGTCAGCGGCAACGATTGATCCACGTTTTTCATCGCACGCTGCAGTATGTGCTCATTTTGCGCGTCAAACTGCTGCTCGTTGCGTCGCAGGCGGCGGAGTAGTCTGTTATGGAAAAAACTTGTTGAGATACGGCTGAGAGGCGTCCTGACGCAGAACACCAGCCACAGTGAGCGCAGGGCTGCCAGCTGTTCGCGCCAAAAGTAAGGGTTGATTTTCACCTTCTCATAGTCGCTGATGTCAATGCCCCAGGCATCATATCCCAGCCATCGGGCAATACGCAGCGAACGAGCGATGTGGAAACTGCTAGTCAGGATGTAGAATCGGGTTTGCTTGAAAAACAGATTCATATCCCATAACGAGCGGAAGGTGTTATAGCCGCAGAAATCCAGTACAAAGCGTTCTTCGGGAATATGGTATTCTTCTACCAGCGTGCGGTAGATGACGGAAGTGTCGGCACGACAACCTGAGATGTAGAACTGCCAGTCGGGATAGGTATTGGCCAGGATGCTCACCAGTCTCACCCGCAACTGCAGGATAGGCGACAGTGAGTTGTCGGGACGCAGTTTGGCACCTAACACCAGGCAGACTTTTACGCCTTCAGGCACCTGTTTGCCCTTCAGCCCCTGCAACCTGTCATGATGTAGTTTAACATACCGCATGGTCCGATTTATGTATTTTTTCTTCTATATGATGAAGAAGAATGATCTGTTCTCTGACACTGGCAGCAAACGCATCACTGTTTTCCAGAATGTAGGCCTTTAGTTCGGCGATGTCCTGACACTGCAGATGGTGTATCACTGTAAAATGCAGGCCCCATCCTTCGCCATGATGCCCGGCTCCGTCGAAAAAGGTTACTCTGCCGTCAGTAATATCTGAGTTAGAGCGTGCCCACAGGTGGAATATCCTGTTAATCGCGTTCGTCAGCGGGTTGTCGGAATGGCAATAGCAAACCAGGTCGCCTGGATGCTCTTCCAGATATTGTGTAATCACCGCCACAATCATGCGCCCCACTTCCTTGTCAGGCGCACCGCCACGCTTCCCGTCGGCAAGCCTGAGCATAAAGTAGAGCACGCGATGACTGCCAATCTCTGCCACCTCAATAAAATGAAGTACATAAAGACGACCCGCGGCATTGAAAAACTCCACCGCCGAATCGCCTCGTCTCCTTAACACCAGTTTTGATGTGGCGTTGACTTTCGCTATTCCTTCTTCAGATAGAGAATTCGTTGTTCTTGACTATATAAATAATACCTATTTTTTCTTATTCGTTGTACAAAAACTTATACGATCTTCATCATCTATATATCTCTGCACATAGTCGTCGAGGTTCAGCGCCTGAGCGGTAATAATACTAGCAGGTGATTTTCTGATTGCAAATGGGTTGTTTTTCTTTTCCATATTCTTCAAATGTTTAAGTTAAATAATAATATTCAAAAGCTTGTGCTTTAATTATCTTTGGCAAAGATACGAATATTTTTATGATTTATCTCAAATTTTTTGCGTCAATTGATGTTAATTAACCTTTTTCAAGCAAGTCGGGACGGAGACGGCGTGTACGCTCCATGGCCTGTTCAAATTCCCACTCGCGTATTTTTGCTTCGTTACCGCTCAGCAGTATCTCGGGCACTTTCCAGCCCTTGTAGTCGGCAGGGCGGGTGTAGATAGGTGCTGCCAGAATATCATCCTGGAAGCAATCGCTCAGTGCACTCTGCTCGTCGCCAATCACGCCAGGCACCACTCTCACGATGGCATCAGCAATCATGGCTGCTACCAGTTCACCACCCGTTAGCACAAAGTCGCCAATCGAAATCTCCTTGGTAATCAGATGCTCACGAATACGCTGGTCGATACCTTTATAGTGGCCGGCCAATATGATCAGGTTGCCCTTCATGGAGAGGTCGTTGGCCATGTGCTGGTCGAAACGCTCACCGTCGGGCGAGGTGAATATCACTTCATCATAGTCACGCTCGGCCTTCAGGGCTGTAATACAACGATCGATAGGCTCGCACTGCATCACCATGCCTGCGCTGCCGCCGTATGGGTAATCATCCACGCGGCGCCATTTATCCAGAGTGTAGTCTCTCAGGTTGTGTAAACGGATTTCGGCTAATCCTTTCTTTTCTGCTCTTGCCAGGATCGACTCGTGTACAAAGCCTTCCAACATCTCTGGCAGTACGGTTATAATATCAATTCTCATTTAAAAAATGCTTTAATTCGTTCTATGTATTTCATGCCTGTTTTGCGGCCAATATCGTAAACACGCTGCATTTCGTCGGGGTTATGCGAAATATGACCGATGGGTAGTTTTTCATCAGGACGGATAACCAGCGCGCGGCCAGTACTCTCAGCCTGATATACATATGCCAACTGCTGGTTGTACATCACGTGTCGCTGGTCCATCGCCTCTATCATCTTCGGATATTTTCTGAGGGCAATGCGCATCAGTGGCATCAACTTGTTGTGCTCCTTCACGTAACCGTCTGGCTGGGTGAGTATCACCAGATTCTTTTCGTAGCCGATGCTTTCAAAATATTCCAAAGGGATGGAGTCGGCCACACCACCGTCAAGCACCTTTATGCCTTCCAGTTCTACCACCTTCGAAGCCAGTGGCATTGAGGCCGAAGCACGAATCCAGTCGTAAGTAAGCTGGGTAGCTTCGGTTAGCTGCTTATAGACTGGCTTGCCTGTTTCTACGTCTGTGCAGACGGCATAAAACTCCATCGGGTTCTCATTAAAGGCCTTGTTGTCGAAGATATCGTATTGGGTAGGTATCACATGATAGCCAAATTCTGCATTGTACAGGTTGCCCGTTTTCAGCCACGACTGCCAACTGCAGTAGCGACTGTCGCGTGCAAACTGCTTGTTGTAGCGTATGCCTCGACCTGGCTGTCGGCTCTTGTAATTACAGCCAAAGGCTGCTCCTGCCGAGACACCAATTAGTCCGTCGGGCTCAATCCTGGCTTCCATCATCACATCGATGATGCCTGCCGTAAACAGCCCGCGCATAGCGCCTCCTTCTAATACCAGTCCCTTTTTCATGGGTGCAAAGGTAATAAAAAAGATTGATATCTTGTTAAATTTTACTGATTATTTGGCGTTTTCGCTTTTTCTACTTACTTTTGCACACGTAATGAAAAAGTTTGGATTGCTTGTTTTCGTACTGATGGTGGTGCAGATGGCTTGGTGTCAGGCTATCTACGATCCTAAGTGTATCACCATGATGGATGCTCCTTTAGAGGGTACCGATTCGGCATTCGTACCTGCACTTAAAAGTATAGGTTTTGTACCTGTTGATGACGAAGAAGCAGAGGAGGGTACCTATCATTTTACGGGCGACTTTTATGGTATTAAGGATGCTCGCCTTGAGGTAACGGTAAACGAAAAAACTAAACTGCTCAGTGAGGCTACTGTTACATGTGGTCCTTATCGCACCCGCGAACTTTACGAGCGTAATCAGAAGTATTTGCTTGGTAAGCTGCAGCGCGAATGGGGAAACTTTAAGGCCAAGGGCGATGGCTCGCTCTATATCCTGACCGAATACGGCTATATCCGTCAAAGCATTACGCTCCACGAAAATGGTGCGCACTCCATCACCTACTATTATCTGAATATGGCCCCATATTATAAAGATGTGTCGAATATGGGCCTGAAAGGATTTGTGCAAGAGGTGATTACTGAGAATCCTGTGGCCGAGAATCCCATTGAGCATTTCGACGAGATGGGTAAGATAGAATCGGCCGAACTCACAGAACGTAAGTATAATCAGGTGGGCTATCTTATCTCGGCTACCACTACCGAGGGTGGCGAGAAAAAGCTGATTACCTACGAGTATAACGACGAGGGTAATCTGAAGCGCACAATTCAGACAAACACAGTTTCTGGTTTGAAACTGGTTACTGATTACAAGTGGAATGATGATGGAGAGATGGTTCAGCAGAGTCAGAAAGCCTTCGACAAGGACAATGAGTGCATTATGAGCGTAACGATGAAATACGACATACAGGAACGCGATGACAACGATAACTGGACGCGCAACCAGCTGCACATTACCAACTGGCTAAAAGGACAGCGTGCCCAGACGATGGAAGTCGTCCAGACACGCACTATCAGTTATTGGGATGAGGATTAACCTATCATCTCTAGGAATTCCTCCTCGCTCATAATTTTAATTCCCAGCTTCTCTGCCTTTTGCAGTTTTGATGGGCCCATATTCTCGCCAGCCAGTATAAACGATGTCTTGCTGCTGATGCTACCTACGTTTTTACCACCATTCTGCTCGATGATGATCTTGTACTCATCACGACTGTGGTGGGTAAACACGCCGCTAATCACAATACTTTGCCCTGCAAGCTTGTCAGATATGTTAGCCGTCTGATCCTCAGATAGTTCCATCTGCAAACCATAACCTCTCAGTCGCTCCACAATCTTCAGGTTCTCTTCGTTATGGAAGTAGGTGATAATACTCTTGGCCATCACCTCGCCGATACCCTCAATCTCCTGCAACTCCTCAATGCCGGCATTCATCAGCGCATCGATATTCTTAAAGTGGCGTGCCAGCAGTTTAGCCGATGTTTCGCCAACAAAGCGGATGCCAAGGGCGAATACCACACGTTCGAAAGGTACTTCCTTCGAAGCTGCGATGCCATTAACCACGCGCTGGGCCGACTTGGTGCGACTGCCATCGCCATTAATCTGCTGCACATCAATGTCGTACAGGTCGGCAATGTTATGTATCAGTCCGTGGCGGTAGTAATCATCCACCGTCTCAGGACCCAGTGAGTCGATATTCATGGCCTTGCGGGCAATAAAGTGCTCGATACGACCTTTAATTTGTGGCGGACAACCGCTGTCATTGGGACAATACCAGGCTGCCTCGCCCTCGTAGCGAACCAGTGGCGTGCCGCATTCTGGACAACGC
>JAEEGH010024166.1_pt1 | contig 12290 bp, 5 predicted proteins | sample 9134181 | NCBI WGS metagenome assembly JAEEGH01 (sample SAMN16246544, study PRJNA631951) | gut metagenome | biome: gut microbiome; feature: rumen; material: DP-attached | host: Bos | place: Iran: Karaj | collected 2018-10
CACATTGGAGTTTTCTGGCAGGATGACGAGATCGACGGAGCCTGCAGGAATGGCGGCAAGATGTGTTGTCAGCCAATCCAACGTCTCCTGCAGTTCATGATGCATTGGATATGGCGGCTGGAAGATGGTGGCTTTCATAGTTTTATAGAATGCTAGAATGCTAGAATGCTAGAATGCTAGAATCTCTAGAATTTCTAAATTACCTTATTTACCGAGCTAATTTCAAAAAAACGTGGTAGCAAGGCCGTCTCGGCCTTGTCAAGGGCGGGGACGCCAAAAAACGTGGTAGCAAGGCCGTCTCGGCCTTGTCAAGGGCGGGGACGCCCTTGCTACCTCCTATTTTGAAATTACTTTTTTCCATTATTTTGAATTCGTCAAAATCACGCGGAATCCAAGATTGTCATAGACGTCTTCCGGCGCGCTCTTGCGGCGGATGGCGGCGCGGCAGCGTTTGGCGGCGTTACGCCAGCTGCCGCCGCGTTCGGAGTGCTGCGTGCCGTTTGCGGCACCCTGCGGATCGGTGACGAAGCCATTATCATAGGCGCCATACCAGTCGTTGCACCATTCCCAGACGTTGCCGTGCATGTCATAAAGGCCCCATGCGTTGGGGGCGTAGTTGCCGACGTTGCACGTGCAGTCGATATTGGGGCCTTCCTGCGTGGTTCCATATGGTCTTGTCCCGTCGCAGTTGGCCTGCGAACCATTGAACTCGTTGCCGAAATGGAAGGTGGTGGTGGTGCCTGCGCGGCATGCATATTCCCATTGGGCTTCGGTCGGAAGGTCGAATTGGGCGCCTTCCGGTATGTTTAGAGCGCCTTCCAAAGCCTTCTTGCAGAAGGCCTTGGCGTCAAACCAGCTGACGTTTTCGACGGGATGGCTGTCAAAACCGTCGTAGTTTGACGGATTTTTGCCCATGACGGCTGAGTATTGCTTTTGGGTGACAGGATAGATGCCCATCCAGAAGCCTTTGGAGATTTTCACTTGATGCTGCTGTTCATCGTCTTCGCGTTCCGCCTCGTTGGCGGGACTGCCCATCTGGAAGACGCCGGCGGGGCACCATGCCAGTTCAAGCGGAACGCCACCCGCCAGCATGATCGTGATGTTCTCTTTGAGATCGGATTCGCCTGAGAACAGCGCCGTGATTTCCGCCCAACTGATGCCGCATGCGCCACACAGCCAAGAGAGGAGGCTGATGTCCAACGGGGGAAATTGGCAGTTGGCGAGCGTCTGGCAGGCGTTCCACAGGGCGGTGATTTCATTGGCGGGCAGTTTCAAAGCGCCCGCGAAGGATTTCCAGACTTCCTGGAAAGCCGCTTCCGTTCGGAAACTGGCGGGCTGGAGGAACGTCACTTCATAGAGGAAAGCGATGGGGGACACCTTGTCGTTCAACGTGTTATGAAGATTGCTGAGAATCTGTTCGATATCCGTCGTCGCGATATTCTGCAGATAGGCGTCGAATCCTTCACTTGGCTTGATGGCGAGATTGGCGGAAATCTGTTGAAGAGCCTTTGCGCATTGTTCCATGCGCGTCGCTTTGGGCAGAGCCTTGTTGGCGAGAATCGACAGAATCAAGCCTTTGCAGTAGGCGTGTCTGAACTGCGGATTTTGCTTGGCAAACGGATGGGAGGCGGTTTTGACGGTTTCGCTCATGGATGTTCCTCTATTTTTGAGATACTGTTACATATAAATATATATGTAATACTCTAATACAAAAAAAGAGATTTGCCAATGCGAAACGGTTGTGATTCGCATTGGCAAATGAAAAATTAGGCGTTAAAAGGACTGCGCGATTGCGCAGTCGGTCGCTCTGGAGAGCGCCCCTCCCGTCCGTTTACGCTTCGCTATACCAACCGAGAAAGGTGAAATCTTCCAGTTCGTGCTCCAGTTCGTTCATGAGATTTAGAACAGCCGGAGAGCATTCCGTGGCTGCCAGATCGAAATAGAAGCGGAATTCGAAATCGCTGCCGGAAACGGGACGGCTTTCCAATTTCAGGAGGTTCAGGCCGAGTGCTGCGAATTTCGCGATGACGGAATACAATGAGCCTGGACGGTGTGGCAACGACATGACGAGACTGATTCGGCAGGCCCCTGGCAGAATCGTTAAGTCCTTCGTAATACAGATGAAACGCGTGTAGTTGTTGCCGTTGTCCTGTATGCTTTCCTGCAACGTTTCCAAATTGTAGAGACGGCCGCAGTCATGGCTGCAGATGGCGGCGAGATCACGTCGGCCGGAGGTCGCGACAAGATCCGCGGCGACAGCGGTGTTGGCGACAGGCGTCACTTTCACGTTGGAAAGTCCGCTGAGAAAACGGTCGCATTGGCCGATGGCCTGCTGATGGGAGACGATTTCGCGGATTTCGTCCATTTTCACGCCCGGCAGGGCCAGCAGTGAATGCTGCACATGCAGGCGGATGCTTCTGACGATGTAGAAACGATGCTGCTGCATGAGATCGTAAACGGGATTGACCGTGCCGTAGGTACTGTTTTCGACGGGCAGGATGCCGTAGTCGCAAAATCCTTTCTTGACGGCTTGTGCGACGCCTTCGAAGTTGCGAAACCACGTGATGTCAGGCAGTTGGAAGCAACGGCCGGCGGCGAGGCCGGAATAGGCGCCTTCCGTTCCTTGGCAGGCGACGGAGGCCATGCTGGGCAGCGTTTTGTTGAACGATGCATCCCATGCGGTTTTCAATTTGGCGGAAAGATCGCCTGGCTCGGAATTCAGCTGATGCTGATGGGCGCGGCTGACGTCGAACAGCGTGCCGTAGAGCATTTGGACGTAGCTTGCGAATTCAGGCCCGGCCGCTTTTGCGAGACGGATGATGATTTCGCGTTCGCGGGCGGGATGGCCGATGGCCAGATGCTGTTCTTTCTTGAATTTGGCGATCTCGCCCGCTACTTCCATGCGCTGCAGGAAGAGCTTGAGGATGTCGTCGTCGATGGAATCAATTTTCTTGCGGTAGTCTTCTAAGTTCATGGGAGTAAAACCTTTAGATGAAGGGATTCAAGGGATTCAAAGGATTCAAGGGGAAAGGGATAAAAGGGACTGGCATTAATCATTAATCATTAATCATTAATCATTAGCTTTTAAGCTTATCCACTTCCGCTTTTCGTTGGCTGCCTTCATGGAGAAGCTGACGGAGCTTTTCGAAGTCGTTCTGCTGGATGGCGTCGCGGTATTGGGCGAGGCGGTCGATGAGGCCGTTGAGTTCGTTCAGCATGGGTTGGCGGTTTTCGATGCAGAGCTCCGCCCACATTTCCGGCTGGAGAGTCGCGACGCGCGTCATGTCGCGGAAGCTTCCTGCGGAAATGCCGCTGTGGGACATGGCGGTGTCGCTTTTGATGTAGGCGCTGGAAAGGACGTGGGCAAGTTGCGACGTATAAGCGATGACGCGGTCGTGCTCCTGTGCCGTCGTGATGGTGATTCGTCCGAAGCCGAGGGAGAGGAAGAAAGCCTTCGCGGCAGCCATCGTCTCAATCGTCGTGCCGCTTTTCGGCACAAGAACCATGGACGCGCGATGGAAAAGATTTGGCTGGGCGGCGGCGAAACCAAAGCGTTCGATACCGGCCATCGGATGGCCGCCGATAAACGTAAAGCCATGTTTTTCAGCGAGTTCGAAACCGACTTCGCAGACCGCCTGCTTGTTGCCGCAGCAGTCGAAAACCATCGCGTCACGACGGATTTTCGAGGCATTTTCTTTCAGCCATTCGACAGTCGCGTCAGGAAAAAGCGCAATCAGAATAATGTCGCATTTTTTCAATAGGGCGGGTGTCAAGAGGTCGTCGATGGCTTCGACCATTTTCGCGCGCAGTTCGATGGATTCGATTTTGTCGCATCCATAGACGGTGTGATCCGTGTGCGTTTTGACCGCCTTCGCCATGGAGCCGCCGATGAGCCCTAAACCGATGATGCCGATGTTCATAATAGGCCTCCTGCTGCGTTACGCGATGGCCGCGCGGACTTTCTGGATTTTCTTGACGAGTTCCGCAAATGTCTCCGGCAGAAGCGATTGCGGCCCATCACAAAGGGCGTGTTCGGGATCGTTGTGGACTTCGATAATCAATCCGTCCGCTCCGGCGGCGGTGGCGGCCAGCGACATCGTCGGAACAAGTTTGGAAACGCCTGTCGCATGGCTTGGATCGACGACGATCGGCAGATGGCTCAAATTTTTGATGACGGGAACTGCGGAGACGTCGAGCGTGTTTCGCGTGGCGGTTTCAAATGTGCGGATGCCGCGTTCACAGAGGATGATGTTCGGATTGCCGCCCGCCATGATGTATTCCGCGCTCATGAGCAACTCCTGTATCGTGTTGGCGAGGCCGCGTTTGAGCAAAATTGGCTTGTTCGTCTTGCCAAGCCGTTTCAGCAGTTCGAAATTCTGCATGTTGCGGGCACCCACTTGGATGACATCGACGTCGGCAAATACGTCCAACTGTGAAATATCCATGATTTCCGTGACAACGGGCAGCCCAGTGATTTTTTTCGCTTCAAGCAGCAATTTGATGCCGTCCTGTCGTAGCCCTTGGAAGGCGTATGGCGATGTGCGTGGCTTGAAAGCACCGCCCCGCAGCAGCGTGGCACCAGCTTTCTTCACCGCCATTGCGACCTCTACAATCTGCTCTTCTGATTCGATGGAGCATGGTCCGGCGATAATCTGGAAATTGCCGCCGCCGATCTTCACGCCGTTCACATCCACCACTGTGTCCAGTGGATGGAATTTTCGGTTGACGTTTTTGTAGGGATCTTGAATCCGCTTCACGTCTTCCACGATGTCCAACGCCTTGATGAGATCGATGTCGATGCCAGTCGTGTCGCCGACGAGGCCGAGAATCAGTTGGTTGACTCCCTGCGATTCATGGATGGTGATGCCTTGGCTGGTGATCCAGTTCTTCAGGTTGTTCAACTGTTTTGGATTCGGATTTTCCTTCAGAATGACAATCATGTTCGTGGCTCCTTGGTGTTGTTATTATATGGTATGGTTGGATGTTTTTGCACAAAAAAAACCGCCGGCGGCTTTTCGCTGGCGGTTTGGGATTCTTTGGTTCATGGGCCTGACGGAATCAGGCGGCGTTTGTCAAAAAAGACCTTTTTGCGGCGAAAAGCTATTGGCCGAGCTTTTAAAGTAAAAAGCACGGTAATAATACTTGCCTGCAAACCAGAATTGATTCATGGGGTCTCTTTATTTTAGGTATGTGTTTTGGGCGGAGCCGTCTCCGCCTTTGAAAAAACATTTTTAATATAATACTGTCTTTGCGTTTTGTGCAAATGATTTCTGCGTTTTTTTCAAAAGTTTTTCGACTGCCATTCTGCTGAATTTCATTAGAACCACAAATGGACACGAATAAACACTAATTTTTTTTTACCACAAAACACACAAAACACACCAAAATGCCTCCCAGACGGGGCCGACAAACGGCGAAAGATTTTTGGGGCGATAATGGAATTTGATTGCTAAAACTGTAACGGCCCCGTCTGCTCGGCGGTTTGAATGGCGCTTCGCGCGGTGAAAATGATGTCATGTGAAAGCTCTAAATCTATGAACCATAAGCCATATTTCATAAGAACCACGAATGGATGAGAGTAGTTGATAAAAACACCACATGACTTTTGAGAGCTGCGTTTGGCAATGCTTTGAATCCGTGGTATGGTATGCCATTTGCCATCTCCTGTCATCAAAAAACAATCAGAGGAATCGCCATGAATTCCGCCATCAGGAACATTCTGGTCACCGCCATCGCGTTGTCGGCCGAAGGGCTCATCAGCCATGCACAGCCCGCTCCGACGGCGAAAAAGCCACCCATGGTCAGCACGACCATCGATTTTCTGGACTATGCCTTTTTCCGCCATAAAGGGCCGGAAAACTACTACACGTTGGAAGAGTACGAAGCGGAGCTGAAGGAGCTTGCAGACGCGGGCATCCGCAAGATTTATCTGCGTGTAAACGTCTGCGGGCTAACGCATTATCCATCGAAAGTCGCCGCCCAATATGGCGAAAACGGCGCTTTGCATTGGACATTTGAAGAACAGGCGTTGCGGTTGGTGGAGACCTACAAGCATTACAATCCGTGCACGGAAACGATCCGCATCGGTCATAAATACGGTATGGAAGTGTGGGCGTGGGAAAGTCTTCACGACGACGCAGGCGTGTGTTATTCCAGTTCGGACATCCCTGAACGATATGCCGACATCTATCATAAATTGGATGGATGGGCACTATTGGATCCGTTCTATCTGGAAAATCCGGACGCTTTGGCGGAAATCGATCCCAAATTCCAAATGGACGAACAGGAAGTTCAGCGAATCAACGAAAAGGCCCGCAGGCTGCCCATCGAAAAAATCGTTTTCACGAATCCGTCGGACAAATGGAAGCATCTCCCGCTTGGCAAGATCACGCAAGACAACATCCGCATCTACACAAGTTCGGACAATCGGAAATATGTTTTATATGATAAGTCCTTTGAATTCAAGGCACAAAAGATTGATGACCGTAACCAGATCGTCCTTTCCGGCCTGAACATCGCTGAACCATATATCAAATTGGACTGCACGGATAACAGTTCCAATCATTCGATGGTCATCAACAGTCCCACAGGGCAGGGGGAACTCATCAATACGGCGGGCGAGGCTGTTCCGTCCACATGGAACTGGGGGAAGGGCGCTCCGGACAAGACATGGCTGAATTTCAGGCATTTCGGCGGTTCCGCCGCATGGGATTATCAAGACCGAAACGTGGGTTGCTTCGTCGGCGTGATTCCGCCGGCCCGCTACTATTACGGCGTGGCCGAATACGCCACGACGAAAGGCATGACGCATATGGTCGATCGCTTCAAAGAATTGGCGGAATATCCGTTCGACGGCTTCATGTTCAATACACGCTGCCATAGTTTTCGTTCTGACGCCGAACGCTATGGTTTCAATCCTGAAGTGTTGTCGAAATTCAAGGCGCGTCATGGTCATGACTACGCAGGTTCGACGGAAGATTTGGACGGCGTCTGCCAAATCCGTGCGGAAGGTATCGCCGATTTCTTCAAAAACTGCAAAGCCATCGCGAACGGACGGCCCATCTACATGTCCGCTCCGTTGCCTATCGAAAAACGGAACGATGCGAATTTTAATACGTCTTTCGGTCCGTTGCCGTGGCTTTATAAACGGTATTTTGCCGATGGTTCCATCGACGGCATCATGATGATCGGAAAGAACTGGAACAACGGTGATGATTTCTCTTCCTATTTTACAGAAGACGTGACGGGCGGCAGGCCCGTGAAGATCGGCATTTTCCGAGAAGGTGCGAAATATGCTCGTGATAAGAGCTTCTTTTTCAAAGATATGGGCGAATTGCTCAAATCAAATTTGGATGAAATTGAGTTCTATGAAAGCATGATTCTCAACCAACAACATGATATGCTGAATTTCATTAGAACCACGAATAAACACTAATTCACACTAATTTTTTTTCCACAAAACACTCAAAATACTCAAAAAATGCCTCCCAGACGGGGCCGACAAACGCCGAAAGATTTTGGGGGCAATAATGGAATTTGATTGCTAAAACTGTAACGGCCCCGTCTGCTCGGCGGTTTGAATGGCGCTTCGCGCGGTGAAAATGATGTCATGCGAAAGCTCTAAATCTATGAGCTATAAGCTCCAAGCGCTGCGAAGCCGCTTTAAGGCTTCACAGCTTCCGCTGGCTTTGCTGCTGGTTTAGCCGCTTCCGCAGGTTTCTCTGCGGGCTTCGCCGCTTCCGCAGGCTTCGGTTGCGCGGCAGGTTTCGCCGCTTCCGCAGGCTTGGCGGCTGGCTTGGCCGCCTGCGGCGGCGTGGTTTTGCGGACGTTGTCGAAGCAGAGAATCGCGCGGGATTTGTCCTCCATCTGGACATGGAAGCCGATAAATATCGGAGTCTCTTTGATTTCCGGAATATTGAACATGGTCTTGCGATGCCATGTGCCGTCGGCCTTCATCGTTTTGACTTCCGATTCAGCGAGTGTCACAAGATTGGCGTCCATAAGGACAACGGAGATTTTATAGGAATCGCCTTTTTCCGTGAAGAAATCCGCACGGATGCGGCGCGGCGGCTCCTGCTGCAACGTCTTGCCAAGACGTCTGTAGAACAGAATGTCCGGATGCGGATAGCCGATGAATTGCGCGGAAGCGATCACGTTGTCCTGTCCCGTTTTGGCAAGGCGGCTGTAGCAATACGTCCGTTTGTCGGTCGCGGAGAAAGCGCGCGTACGCCACGGCGAGCCGTCCGATGTGCTTTCGATCCCTTCGTATTTGCTGTCCGAAATGGCGGGTTGAGAGCAGTAGAACGGATACATGACGGTTTCGGAGAGATTGCCTGCGCCGTCCTGCGATTGCGCGGCCAGAAACCAAAGTCCTTTGGCGTCAGGAACTTCCACTGGAACGCGCGAACGGAGCAGCTTCGGATTCAACGGCTTCAATTCCGCTTTCTCCGCGTCCTGCGTCAGATCCGCATGGAACGTGGAAATACCCGTGGCGTCCGCCGACGAGAAGTAATACAGCTGCAATGGCGATAGTTCGGGCACGAACGCCACGTCGTCGATCCGCATGCAGCTTTTCGCCGTCGGTTTTCCATAATCGCCGAAAACCATGATGTTGAAGCTGAAATCCTTTTTGTCAGGGAACGCTTTGGCGAAGATTTCGCGGAGGTTGAGCAACGCCCAACGCCATTGTCCGTCGTCTTTGGCTTCCGGAATCGATCCGATGATGGATTCGACGTTTTCGTCGCTGCCCGTCATCTTGACGGTGTAATATTTATGGTCGAAATTGAAATTGAGATTGGCCTTGGTTCCGGGCATGATGCGATAGCGGAAACGGAGGAACGGAAATTCCGCCGTCGTGATGCTTCGCTGCATGTAATAAAGGAAACGGCGGGTGGAAATGTCGGCGGGCAGTGAAATCTGTAGGCATTGCGAATGGGTGATTTCATCAGTGACGTATTCGATGTCCGCATGCCTGTAATTATTCCACAACGGAATATTGGACGAATAATGGAGGACATGGCGGAATGCGTTGCTGCCAGTCGTCGAAACGGTTGGCGGCAACGGTGGTTTCTTGTCTTGCGCAAAATCCGTATTCCACGACCATTCCACAGGCGGCGCTTCGACGCCTGCGATGTTGCGCACGCCAGTCAGTTTGGCAACAAAAGCGTCTCCATCTTTCATGATTCCGCCCATTAAATTGTTGTCTGACAACATGTTCCATGTCAGCGTCCGCGTCTTTGGATCAAACGTCGTATTCGCTCGGTTCAACGTGCGTTGCGTGCCGTTGATCTCCAGCATGGCGCCGCTGAAGTTCATGGAGCCGCCGTCTTGATTGAACGTGATGGAAACAGTGTCCGCCGCGCCTTTGGAGGTCGCCATCGGCATGGTGGCGACGGCTTTCGGGGCGGAATTGTCCACAAAATAGAGATAGTGTGCGGCTGGGCCCCAGTTGCCGTTTTTGTCAACGGCGCGGATGTGGAAGTATTTCAGGCCGGGCTCGAGTTTTTCGAAAGAAACGGAGGAAAGCGTCGTGTCCGCCGTCGTGTCCGGCATGGTGTCGTCCTTGTCATCCCAAACGTAACTATAACCGGCGACGCCACTTGGATCATTTGACGTCCAGTTGAGGGCGAACGGGCCGTTGATCGTCGTCGCGATTTGCGCAAGACGCATGTTGGAGACGGCGTATGTGCTGCCGGGCTCCGTTCCGGAATAGTAGAAATTGCCGATGGCGATCTGGTTGATGTTCCATGATTGCTGCGGGAAGGTCGTGGAACGTCTGTCGAAATAGGGGCGCAGATCGACGATGGCGCGATGCCATTTGCCGTCCGCCTGGACGTTCGGAATGTCTTGAAGATATTGGTCTTCACGTGCTTCCTTGTCAGTCATGCCGAAGGCGGAACGGCCAGAGCCGGTGACGATAAGATCGATATATGTTTGCGGATCCGGAATGTTGTAGTCGAAGGAGATGAACGGATATTGATTGGCGGAGAAGGGCGGGAATTTGAAAGCGACGGCGGCGTCCGTTCCGCAGACGGTATTCGTCACATGGGCGGCGGGTAACTGATTATCTTCACGCAGTTTATAGTCCACCTTAAGCTTGCTGCTGGTGGTGTTTGGACCGATTTCGAAGTCCGGAAAACCAAGCCCCGCAAGCGCGGTTTTGGCTTCTTTGATGACAGGGCGTGACGGCGGCGTTTTGTCTTGCGCACGGTCGAACGCGAAATCGGCCTGCACCGCTTTCCCGGCGGGTACCGTGGCGCAGTCCTGATAGTTGAAAGAGAAGCCAAGTCGTTGCAATTCAGTCTTGAAGGCGGAAAATTGCGGCGTGATGGTCAATGTCCGTGTCGCGCTGTCATAGACGGTATTGAGTGCGTTCAGCGTCATGGACTGTTTGTCGATATACAGCCCCGCGTCGAAGAGGAGCGGCACGACATCTTCGGCTCCTTTAAATTGAATGACGACAGGATTGCCGCCCCACGGCTGGCCTGGCTTGGGATCGATGAATTCGGCGGTCAGTTGTGCTTCTGGAGGCTGCGGACGTTCGTAGGCGGTCAGTCGTTTCCATGTGCCGTCTTCCTGTTTCGTCTCGACGAGAAGAAATTTGTCTTCCGCAGAGGCCGGCTTGAAAAGATGCGTGATGTCTTTCAAGACTTTCGTTGATTCGGGGGCCTTCTGGCCGTCGTCTGCGGTGGCGGCGAACCATGCGCGGTATTCGGGCGGTTGCTGTTCGGGCGCGAGAAGCCATCTGGTGGCGACGTTGGAAGGTTTTACAGATGAAAGCTTTATGTTGCGAATCCGATAGGTCGCTCCGCGATGGTTGCCATTGAGGCCCGCGTTGAGATAGCCTTCATGGAGCATGCCGATTATCATGGATTTGAGCGTCCATGAATTACGCCATGGATATTTTGCATGGATGGCGCGGTTCAGATCGATGGAGACATGCGTCCATTCGTCGGCCTTCGGCTTCTCGATACCGCTGATTTTATAAAGGTTTGGCCCGTCATAGTCCGGCCCGCTCAACGTGATGAAATATCGCGCGACGGAATCTTCCATGGTGCTGAAATAGAGATTGACGAATGCGTCCGCCGATGCCTGAAAATCGAATTCCAGCTTCGAAACTTGCAGAAGATCAACATGTTCCAACGGAAGCATCGCGCCGAAATCGCCGCCGGAATTGGCGTTGCGGAAAATCCATCCGTTTTCGATAGCGGCAACTTCCGCGCTTTGGTCGCCATTCCATGACGTGAATTGGAACGGCGTGAGAAAATGCGGCGCGGAGGTGATTTTCAAAGCGGGAAGCGTCTCCTGTTCGGTGGGCGGAAGAGGGCGGAAGACAGGCTTGGCGGCGGCTTCCGGCTGAACTGCCGCCAATGGCGCTTTGCGACTGAAATGGCGGTAGTTGACCTTTACGCGGGCAAGCACGATGGAATTGTGTTGCGTCCACAACGCGATGCGGCGGCCCGCCGCCAACGGCGATTTTTCATGGAAGGAAAGGACAGGCGTGTTGTCGAACCACATATCGTAGTTGTTGCCCGTCTTGCGGATTTTCAACGCATACCATGCGCCATGGACGGGGCGGCCACCTGGATCGTAATCGACTGCGACAGCGCGCGTTACAGGCGCACGGAAACGGTTGCGCGGGATGAGTTCCGCATCCGACTGCGTGACGACTTTGTCCTGCCGCCAGAACTGCGTCCATTTTTCAGACCATCTTGCATCCCAAGCGGATACGATGAGATTGTAGCCGGAGAACAGCTCATGGCCGTCGCCGTCTAATGCGACGTTGATGTCGCCGACGCGCGGATAGGAGATCCGCGCTCCTTCGAGCAGTTCGCCCTGACGCATGCGCATGCCCGCGAAGCATTCGATCGTATAGTCACCGTCAAGATCGAATTTCGACCACAATGCGGCGGTTCCCTTCGATTCGCCGTTCATGTGAGACCAACGCGGATCGCAGGCAAAACGATTGGTGACCTGCCAGCGGCCGGACTGGATCCAGTCGGTCTCCGCCTTTTCAAACAGATAGTCCTTCAGGCTTTCGCGCTTCAGTTCCAAATGGATGAAATCAAGCTTGGCGGGAATATCGACGGCGAACGCGCGGCCCGTCAACGGCTTGTCGTCGTGGACGCAGAACAATTCGACGCCGTCGACGGATGCCCAGAAGACATGTCCGTCCTTTTGGAACGACAGCTTGCCGTAGGAATCCGTGTCCGGCGTGCGCGGCTGTTCGCCGATCTTTTCGTCGATGATCTGCGAACCTGGAATGACGGTTTTTGCTTTGGCGGTAAATG
>JAEEGH010024168.1_pt1 | contig 12290 bp, 7 predicted proteins | sample 9134181 | NCBI WGS metagenome assembly JAEEGH01 (sample SAMN16246544, study PRJNA631951) | gut metagenome | biome: gut microbiome; feature: rumen; material: DP-attached | host: Bos | place: Iran: Karaj | collected 2018-10
GCTATCCTCATAACTGCCGAAATCTTTGCGGGGTTGTCATCCATTATTACTACATCTGCTGCCTCTATGGCTGCATCACTACCCAAGCTGCCCATCGCTATACCGATATCCGCACGGCTGAGCACCGGTGAATCGTTTATACCGTCTCCGGCAAATGCTACCTTTCCGACACCGTTCAATTCTCCGATATACTGCTCCACACAGGCTACCTTGTCCTGAGGATAGAGCTCTGATTTGATCTCATCGATGAGCTTCCCTATGAATCCCGGATGCTTTTTCTTTATATCCTTTGATAGTTCATTAACAACAGCCTCGGCCTGATTTTTCTTATCGCCCGTAAGCAATACACATTTATTTACTCCTGTTGACTTCAGGCTCACCAGAGCATCGATGCTCTCTTCCTTTATCGAGTCGGATATAACGACAGCACCCTGATATTTCCCTGCTTTTGCTACATAAACAATGGTACCTGTCTGTTCTACAGGGGTAAATGCGATATCCTTTGCCAGCATCAGTTTATCGTTACCTGCAAGGATTTCTTCGCCGTCAACCATTACCGATATACCCTGCCCGGGGATTTCTGTGTAATCCGAAAGTAAGGCAGAGGATCCATCTTGTGACGAAGCAGTATTTGACTTATCCGTACCTGATACAATACCGTTTGCCGCATCACATATAGCCCTCGCTACCGGATGTGTAGAGTTCTTTTCTGCCATCACAGCCAGGCTCATAAGTTCCTGCTCGGTGATGCCGTCAGGGTGTATTCCGTTTACCTTAAACTCACCCTTTGTAAGTGTACCTGTTTTGTCGAAGCATACTGTCTTTACACCGGCTACAGCCTCCAGATAATTGCTTCCCTTGACCAGAACTCCTATGGAAGAAGCTGCTCCTATACCGCCGAAAAATCCCATGGGTACGGATATGACCAGAGCGCAGGGACATGAGATAACGAGGAATGTACATGCACGCCTGATCCACTCAGCCCAGTTACCTGTGATAATTGACGGAATAATGGCTAACAGTACTGCTCCTATGGTTACTATAGGAGTGTAATACTTTGCAAATTTATGAATGAAGTTTTCGTGCTGGGACTTTCTGGATGATGCATTCTCCACCAGTTCCAATATTTTCGAAACGGTTGAATCCTCATAGGCTTTAGTAGTACGGCATCTGAGCAGTCCGTTTCCGTTTACGCTGCCGCTGAACACTTCACTTCCAACAGTAGCACGTCTCGGTACCGACTCTCCTGTAAGAGCCGAAGTATCCACAAAAGACTCACCGCTTAATACTACACAGTCCAAAGGAACTTTCTCACCGGGCTTTATGACTATGATACTTCCTATCTCTACATCATCCGGATCTGTTTCCTCTGTCGAGCCGTCCTCTGTTTCGAGATTAGCGTACTCCGGACAGATATCCATCATATCGGCTATGGACTTTCTGGACTTTCCTACTGCATATGACTGGAACAGCTCGCCTACCTGATAAAAGATTATAACCGCTACAGCCTCGGAATATTCCTGTATACCGTATGCTCCGATACCTGCCACAAGCATTAAAAAGTTTTCGTCAAAAATCTGCCCATGGCAAATGTTTTTTATGGCTTTTAATACGATATCATAGCCTGCGAGCAGGAACGGTACTAAAAATACCAACGGCTCAAGCCATCTGCCCTCGATCAATTCTGCATATGAATCCATATGTGACCAAATGAGCAGTATACCATATATCACTCCGGCTGTAATTATTCTATATAGTGTTTTCTTCTGTTTAGGACTCATACTATTCACTGTCCTTCTGTGTTTTTATCTCAGGATCACGCAATCGGGCTCAACCTTTTTACAAACCTTTACTACTTCGTCCATAATAGCGTCAAAGCACTCGTCATCAGCATCGATGCTCATCTTCTGAGTCATAAAGCTGACACTTGCATCATTCACACCATCGATTTTCTTGATGGCATCCTCCATCTTCTGTGCGCAGTTTGCACAATCCAGATCCTGTAATTTGAATTTTTTCTTCATTACTTTTTCTCCTATTCTATTAAATTAATTTCTAATTAATTACTCCAATATATGTTCAGCACCCTGTGCTATGATAGAACTCACATGGTCATCTGCCAATTTGTAAATAACCGATTTCCCTTCACGCCTAAAGTCGATAAGCTTCGCCTGTTTTAAGATTTTAAGCTGATGCGAAACTGCCGACTGTGTCATATCCAGGGTATTTGCGATATCGCATACGCACATCTCACTTTCAAAGAGTGCAAACAGTATCCTGATCCTCGTGGAATCACCGAAGCACTTAAAGAGCTCCGCAAGGTCATACAGCTTATCTTCGTCCGGCATCATCTTCTTGAACTCCGATATTTTATCATCATGCTTATGCTCGTGAGATATCTCGCAATGCTCTGTATCGTTTAATGACATACCGTTCTCCTCCTTTCAACATATGAGCAACTGTTCATATGTTCATAATATCACTAATTTTCAAAAAGTCAAGCATTTTTTTGTATTTGACTAAATTTTTGTTTTGGATTATAATGAGATGATTGGAAGTTTGACCTTTCGAATTGAACCACATTAATTAACTATAAATAAGAAAGCAGAGGTATTTCATATGGAGAAGAAATATGATTATTTAATAGTAGGTGCAGGGCTTTACGGAGCTGTTGCTGCTCATGAATTAAAGAAAAAAGGCATGGAATGCCTCGTTATAGATAAACGTAAGGTCATCGCCGGAAATATCTACACTGAAAATGTTGACGGGATAAATGTACATAAATACGGTGCTCACATCTTCCACACCTCTGATAAGAAGGTTTGGGACTATGTAAACCAGTTCGCTGAGTTCAACAATTTCGTTAACTCTCCTGTTGCACGCTTCCATAATGAGCTGTATAACCTTCCTTTCAATATGAATACTTTCTCAAAGCTCTGGGGTGTAGTAACTCCCGAAGAGGCAGCTGCAAAGATCCAGGAGCAGATTGATGCCGAAAACATTACCGGAGAGCCCTCTAACTTAGAGGAACAGGCACTCCGTCTTGTAGGACGTGACGTTTACGAAAAGCTCGTAAAGGAATACACAGAGAAGCAGTGGGGACGTGACTGCAAGGAGCTTCCGGCATTTATCATAAAGAGACTCCCTGTAAGACTTACCTTTGATAACAATTATTTCAATGACAGATACCAGGGTATCCCCATCGGAGGTTACACCTCTATGATTGAAAAGATGCTTGAAGGCATCGATGTAAGACTTAACACTGATTACTTCCAGTTGAAGAACGCTTATAACAGTTCTCCCAATGTCGATTACGGCTGCGGACTGGCTGACAAGGTAATCTATACAGGTATGATCGACGAATTCTTTGATTATCGTTTAGGCGAGCTGGAATACAGATCACTGAGATTTGAAACCGAAAAACTGGATAAAGAAAACTATCAGGGTGTAGCTGTAGTCAACTATACAAGTCACGAGGTTGATTTTACCAGGATCATCGAACATAAGCACTTTGAATTTGGCAAGCAGCCCACCACCATCATCACCAGAGAGTATCCCAAGGCTTGGGAGAAGGGTGACGAGCCTTACTACCCTGTGAATAACGAATTTAACAACAAGCTTTACGCTGAATATAAGCAGCTGGCAGACGCTACCGAGAATGTATTCTTCGGCGGCAGACTCGGTCAGTACAAATATTACGATATGGATAAGGTAATCGCTGCAGCACTTGACGATGTATCCCATATGTAATGTCCATTCAGAATGACAGAATAATAATATATTTCTTTATAATATCAACAGATAAAAACAGGAGTACAATATATGGTAAAACAAAAAACCATCGCGTTATTACTTATTATAATGTTCACCACAGCTAATATATTAAACATATTTGAGTTTACCATGCCCACTACTCCCGTTAAGGCAGCCGGACAGCTCACAGGATGTACTGCCAAAACCATAGTGGATGACATGGGATTGGGCTGGAACCTTGGTAATACCTTTGATGCCACGGGCGGAAACAGGGCAAATATCTACAGTCAGGAAACCTCATGGGGAAATCCCAAGGTTACTCCTGAGCTGATAAAGGCCGTTCATGACAGAGGCTTTAAGACCATCCGTATACCTGTGACCTGGAACAATCACATTATAAAGGACGGTTCATATACCATAAACCCTGAGTTCTTAGCCAGGATCAAGGAAGTAGTTGACTATGCCTATAACCTGGATATGTATATCATCCTCAATCTCCATCATGAAGCATGGCTGAATATCAAGACTCTCGACAAGGACTATGCTAAAGTCGGCGAGGAGCTTGAAGCTGTATGGGCACAGATAGCAGATTATTTTGCAGACTATGACCAGCATCTTATATTTGAGGGCATGAACGAGCCCCGTATGGCAGGCTCTGATGTCGAATGGTCCGGAAATCAGGAAGCATACAAGGCTGTTAACTATCTCAACCAGATATTTGCATTTACCGTACGCAATACTAAAAAAGGACATAACGATGAGCGCTGCCTGATGATCCCCGGATATGCGGCTTCATCTAACCTTGACATTTTAAAGACTATAACCATACCCACCTTTGAGGGTGAGGCAGTAAAAAATATCATCATCTCGGTTCATTGCTATAACCCTTATAATTTCTGTCTCTCGGATGAGATGTATGAGTTCGACCCCACAAATAAGAATCACACCGCTTCCATCGATTCTCTGTTTAAGAACCTGGAGGAACTGTTCTTATTTAATGATATACCCGTTGTTATCGGCGAAACCAGTGCCACCGAAAAAAACAATACGGAACAGCGTGAAAACTGGGCCGGATATATGGGCAGGAAATCATTTGAATACGGTATCCCGATAGTCCTCTGGGATAACGGTCATAACGGTCATTCGGGCGGTGAATGCCATGCCTGGATACTTAGGAGCAAATGTGAATGGAATTACACCACAGTCGTAAACAAGCTTTTCGAAGCAGCCGAAAGCACAGAATGGGGATCTCTGACTACTACAGATAAGATTGCCAAGGATGTTATCGACAGTGAAAATTACAGTTTTATCGGAGGCAATGTTATCTGGCGTGATGAAAACGGACATACTGTAGCAGGCATTGCATATTCTCACGCTGAACCGATAAGCATCCCGATGGTAAGAAGCTATATCACCTCAAGCTCCGAGATAGCAATATGCTACACCGGTGGAGATCAGAAGCCGTTATTATACTTTGAGACAGAGAGTGACGGTCTTGTGACCGAAGGCATTGAGCCTTATGAGATAACTCACGATGCCGACAACAATATCGCACATTATAAATACCGTACAATAAATGAAAGCCTTAAAAGCGCAGGCATCACCAATCCTTCTCAGTTAAGCAAAATAGTCATAGTATCGGAAGGTCCTGACTTAAGCATTCTGGAAGTTGATGTTCTTTCGCTTAACTCAACCGCTTCATATTTCGCAGGCGGTCAGAGTTTTAATACTGAAAAAGGCGTAACACTCTTGCCGGGACTTAAGGTACTCGGTTGGTATACAACCAAGGATTACAGAGAAGGTACCGAGTTTACCGGTGAAACCTTTAAGGATATGACTTTATATGGCAAGGTTTTCTGGGAAGAGGACAAAGTTGCTCTCGCCAAATATGAAGAAAAATACGGTGCTGAGGATCCCGATACTATCATAGATGTAGATACAGGAGATACCGTCAATACCGATACCGAAGATAAAAACGGTAACAATACAAACACTGACAATAACAACTCCGATAATAACTCTGATAACAATAACAATTCTGCCGATAATTCAAGCATTGACACCGGCAGCAATACATCCGACAACGGCAATGAAGTCAACACAGATTCTGCATCGGCAAATGACAGCAGCACTGCAGACAATGATAATTCTTCATTCCCTGTAATACCGGTGATAATCATCATCCTGGCAATAGCTGCTATAGCTGCAGGTGTGGCTGCATTTACTATAACAAAAAAGAAGAAGTAATATAGAAAGGTACAAGGTATTAACAATGGAACCTCAAACAACATGCAAGAACAATCCCGATCCCAAGGAGATCATACTGAACAGTTTTTCCAAGGTCTTCGGTGACAGTAACGGCATAAGGTTTTTCTTTGCTCCCGGCAGAGTTAACCTCATCGGCGAGCACACAGATTATAACGGCGGACATGTATTTCCGTGCGCTTTAAATCTTGGCACATATGCCGGTATCAGAACCAGGACTGACAGCATTATCCGTCTCTACTCCGTTAATTTTGAGAAAGACGGCATCATCGAGGCTGATTGTTCAAAGGATTTAGTTTCTTCACCAAACTATAAATGGGCAAACTACCCCTTAGGCATAGTTCAGACCTTTAGATTACGAGGTATGGTTATCCCGACAGGTTTTGATATTGTCTTTTACGGTACAATTCCCAACGGTTCAGGACTCTCCTCTTCCGCATCCATCGAGGTGCTGACAGGTTACTGCCTGAAAATGCTTTACGGATTTGATGTATCAAGTCAGGACCTGGCACTGATCGGTCAGTATTCCGAAAACCATTTTAACGGTATGAATTGCGGCATCATGGATCAGTTTGCTTCGGCATTTGGCAAAAAGGATCACGCAATTTTCCTGGATACCGCTACTCTTCAATATGAGCATGTACCTCTAAAACTTGATGGCTATAAGCTCTTGATCGCCAATACAAACAAAAAGCATGAACTCACTACCTCTGCCTATAACGACAGACGCCGTGAAAGTGAAGAAGCATTAAGGCTCTTGCAGACTGTAGTTGATATCAAGTCGCTCGGTGAGCTTGACGAAGAGACCTTTAGCAATTATTCAAGTGTGTTAAAGGATGATGTGATCTTCCGTCGCGCACGCCATGCTGTTTCGGAAAACCAGAGGACCATCAAGGCCGTAAAGGCTTTAAACAACAATGACCTGGTTACATTCGGCCGTCTCATGAATGAGTCACATATTTCATTGGACAGGGATTATGAGGTAACCTGTGAGGAGCTCAACATCTTAGCTGAAGCACAATGGAGAAGTGAAGGTGTGCTCGGTGCCAGGATGACCGGCGGCGGATTCGGCGGATGCACTGTGGCGCTTGTCAGAGATGACGTCCTGGATAAAGTAACCGCTGACGTCGGAGCCAGATATTTAGAGCTTTCAAAGATCAAGCCTGACTTTTACATAGTAGGCATCGGGGACGGTCCCTGTGAAATAAAGTAGTATTAAAGGAAAGGTGCAAGTAATGAGTAACGCGTCAAGGAAAAAACAGTCAGGTCATTCAGGGAAATTTAATGCATTTATCATCCCGATGATCGTAATCTTAGGCATTCTACCGCTTATCATCCATTTAAAGATTTATGATACCAATCTGGAAGATCAGGCTTACTTTTTAGAAGAGACATATCCTGATATTTTCCTATATTATAAGTCACTGATATTTATCGTCATATGTACGGCTATGCTTATTCTCACTATAGCCAGAGCCGTGGTCAAGCATGAAGCCTTGAAGTTTTCAAAGGTATTTATACCTCTTGCAGCATATACGGTTCTTTCATTCCTTTCTGCTATATGCTCTAAGTATGGCTCATTCTCATATACCGGTATTTACGAGCAGTTTGAATCGGTATGGGTACTCCTCGGATACGCTATGACAGTTTATTACTGTTTCCTGTTCGTATCTTCCGAAAAAGATGTAAACATACTGATGAATGTATTCATAATAGGTACTGTCATCATGCTGCTCATCGGTCTGTCACAGGCATTCCGTAAGGATATATTCCGTACAGAGCTCGGCAGAAGGATCATCCTCCCCATGCAGTACTGGTCAAATAAGGACGCAAAGCTTACATTCCAGTTCCCTCTGGGCAGAGTTTATCTTACATTATATAATCCCAACTATGTAGGTTCTTACGTGGCTCTGATCTCTCCGGTATTCCTGTTGCTTGCCTTTGCAAAGAAGAAAATCTGGTACGCAATACTCAGTATAGCCGTATATGTAGGACTTCTGCTCTGTATCCTGGGTTCAGGTTCAAGAGCCGGTTTTATCGGAGTAGCTTTATCACTGTTCCTACTGGTGATCATCTTTAACAAGAGACTAATCAAGTTCCTGCCCGAGGCACTGATCGTGATCGTCCTGATCGTCGGCGTTGTTTATACCTATAACAACTACACCAACGACCAGCTCTTATCAAAGGTACGTCAGGCGCTCTCCATTGAACAAAGCGAATATACCTTAAAGAAGATAGAGACAAATGATGAGAATGTAGTAATTCATTATAATGAAAATGAATTGAAATTATCAGTAGATATTGATATGGCTAACGGTACCGTAAATATCAATGATAACAACATAGTTGATGAAAATAATTTACCGGTTAGTCATGAAGGTACTCCCGATTCTGAAGGTGCATATAATTTCAAATTAAATGATGAACGTTTTGCTAACATCAGCTTCAAGTTTGAAATAGTTGACGGATATCCTACACTTAGGACAAAAATTGACAACAAGAGTTGGGATTTTGTTTATTCACTGAACGATGAAACTTACTATTATATAACAAACAAGGGTAAGTTAGATAAAATGCATGATTCCGAGTATGTTGAGTCATTAAATAACCTCGGAAGAGCATTTTCAGGCCGTGGATTTATCTGGTCCAGAACTTTACCTCTGTTAAAGGATAATATCCTGCTTGGTACAGGTCCCGATACATTCCTGCTGGCATTCCCTAATGACGACTATGTGGCTATGTCCAACGGTGGCTACGCTACCGAGTTGATCACCAAGCCCCACAATATGTATCTCCAGATAGCCGTACAGACCGGTGTACTGTCACTCATCTGCTTCCTGGTATTCTACTTCTGGTATTTCTTCTCGTCACTGAGACTGTACCGCAAAGCAGACAAGTCAAAGTACCTGCCTTTAGTCGGCATCGGTATCCTCTGCGGTACCTTCGGCTACATGGTAGTAGGTATCATCAACGACTCGATGGTAGTTATCTCACCTCTCTACTGGACCATGATAGGTATCGGTCTGGCTATCAACTTTATGATAAAGAGGGATAACCTATTCCCGGTAGTGGATGAAGTGAAGGCTGCTTCTGATAGCAAAAGCAAAGATAAAGGGATAAGTAATACCGAAGAAGATGGTGCAGATAACGAACCGATTATGTCAGAAAGCACTGACTATAGTGAGGATGCTGTTAATTCAGATACCGAAACAATAAGTGAAGTTTCTACAGAAAACAGCAGCCAGAATAATAATCAGAGTACCAAAAATCGTAAAAAGAAAAAGCACTAACAAATTATGACCTATCTCATAAATGATTAGCCATAATTCAAAAATCAAGTATATATAAGTAAATCAAGAGGAGGTCCACATGCATAAGTATAAATTTCCAATAATTGCAGCTTTTGTTTTGCTCTTGGTTGCTCTCCTGCCCTATACGATAAGTGCACAGGCAGCAGCCAAGCCCAAAGCCAAGGAAACTAAGGTTACACTGTATACCGATTCCGAAAAGTATACTATAGAACTAAGCAATGTGGCTGATGATGCAAAGATCAAGTACTCCTCCTCTAAAAAATCGGTTGCCACAGTAAAAAAAGGGGTTGTAACTCCTAAAAAGGCCGGCAAAACCACTGTAACAGTTAAGGTCACCCAGAATAATAAGACCTATAAGATAAAGATCAAGTTTACAGTAAAAGAACCGGAGGCAACTGAGTCCGAGGAAACAATGCCTGATTATGATGCGCTTGCGGCAGAAAAAGTGCAATCTTTAAATACATCATTAACCAGGAACTTAAATACAATCCTGAGATTTGACGAATCTGAGATTTCAAGGACTGCCGAGGATGTAAAAGCCAACATCATAAACAACTGCAAGACTGCAAGCCTTTTCCATCTGTATTTTGAAGACACAGACGGGCTCAATCTCATCCGCTCCGAGGAAGAGTATCTGACCATGATGCCCTCTCTCAAGTTATTTAAGATCTATGATGCTACACAGTTCAAAAATGTTGTATGTGTTACCGTATCGAGTTCTGAGGAAAGAGACCTGTATGCAGATGAATTTGCTATAGACAGTGCTCTGTCCATCAAAGACAGTTCTTACCTGGAATCCGAGGAACTGGCACTTTACAACCAGGTTATAACTCTCGCTAAGAAGTTAAAGGGCAAAACCGAGTATGATACTGTAAAAAACATACATGACTACCTGGTACTAAACATAGCATATCCTTCCTCATACAGTGGCCGAGGTGTTCACACTTTAGACTATGCATTGAATGAAGGCGTATGTGTATGTGACGGATATACAAAAGCTTTTTACTTCCTATGTAAGGCAAACGGTATAGACTGTATCATCGTGAAGGGTCTCTCTATCAACCAGGCCGGTGTCAATGAGAGCCATGCTTGGAACAAGGTCAAGGTAGACGGCAAATGGTACACCGTGGATGCTACCTGGGATGATCCCCTCCCCGACAAAAAGGACAGAGTGAAATACTATTACTTCCTCGTCACTGATGCAGATGCATCTAAAACTCATACATGGGATGATACAGGACTCCCCAAGGCAGAAAGCAGTGATCTCGGCATCGTATATACCGAGTACGCCGATGTGCCTTCATTAACCGGTAAGGACAAAGCTCTGGAGTACCTCAAGCAAGAATTAGCTAAATGTGCCTCAGAGAAAACAGCTTCCATTGAGATACGCTTCTTTGAAACCTCGATGGATAAAAACACCTACGCTGCACTACAAACAGTCTTCTCTGATTTTTGTAAGAAGAACTACTATGGCGGCAGCATTGGGTATGAAAGCGTGGGATTCTTGGGGTACTTGTATACAGTCACGTTATCTAAGTAATCCACCGTCTTAACAACAAATAATTAGAGGGTACAAACCAATTCGGTCTGTACCCTCTTTTATCATCCCTCAATCTCTTCCTTCATATACTGCGCTGCCTTAGCATTCTTACTGGTCACAAGATCTGAATAATCAAATACTATAAATCCCGATGCCTTGCCGGAACGTCTTAAAAACCTAACCATATCAGCCAGTAGATACTGGTTATACCACTCTGTATCAACTAAAGAATCCTGCGAACTTATCACATTCCTTTCATTCATCTTGTAAGCAGGGAGTCCTACATAAAGCTTAACATTTTCATTCTGTAAATTCTCCGCCCAAGCAAGTAAAGTATCATAGAACGGGAAAATGTTTCTGTTGTTAAATGACCAGTAAAGCTGAGGGCAGATATAATCCACATATCCATCCTCCTTCATCCAGGTCCTGTAATCCACATACCAGCGGTCCTTGTCATCGAAGTAATCAATATATCCACCGGGGCTGATACCAAAGATGCAATCGCTCCTGGTTTCCTTTACAGCACTGTAAACCTCTTTTACCAGAGTATTTACATTGTACATTCTCCACTTATCTATGGAAAGTACTTTCTTGCCTGCTGCCTTTCTCTTCTTTTTATATGCCTCATATTCCTGAGCATCAAATAAGGTCTCATATTTACTGCCTAAAGCAGGATAGAAATAATCATCAAAGTGGATACCATCCACATCATAATTCTCAACTATTTCCTTAACACCGTTTACTATCAGCTTCCTTACCGCAGGCACCGAGGGGTTGTAATACAGTGCACCGTCATGCTCCAGTACATACCTGTCATCGGTAGTTTTCTTGTTAGTCAGCCATTTCCTGGCAGGATTCTTCTTTGAAAGCTGGCTAACATCAGTGCCGTAGTTCCATGATGTTGTAACTCTGTAGGGATTAAGCCAGGCATGAATCTCGAGTTCTCTCTCATGAGCCTCTTCTACCATAATCTGTAACGGATCATAACCGGGATTTATGCCCTGCTGCCCTGACGCATATGAAGACCAGGGATAATACTCTGACTTATACATCGCATCACTGAATGGACGCACATGGACTACTACTGCATTCATCCCCAGATTCTTAGCATTATCAAACATCTCATCAACATACTTTGTAAACTCTGATTTACTGGAGCCTTGCGAATCCACGAAATCATAGTACGCAATCCATACCGCACGGAACTCCTTGTCTACTTCCTGTACATCCACAAGTTCATCTGCTAAATCATCAGCTGACACCTCATCCGTAGCAGAATCACCTGCAGATTCATCACCGGTTAATACCTCAGCAGTAGCTTCTTCAATCTCGTTTTCATCTGCATAAGCGGGTACTGAGGAAGTCATATAACCAAGAGTACCTGTCAGTACAACTAGGCTTATAAGTATCAGAATAACTCT
>JAEEGH010024169.1_pt1 | contig 12289 bp, 11 predicted proteins | sample 9134181 | NCBI WGS metagenome assembly JAEEGH01 (sample SAMN16246544, study PRJNA631951) | gut metagenome | biome: gut microbiome; feature: rumen; material: DP-attached | host: Bos | place: Iran: Karaj | collected 2018-10
TATTATCTCACAAACTTATAAACTTTTAAAACCAACAGATTATGGATTACAAGATTATCGACATCGAAGGAGTAGGCGACGTTTATGCAGAGAAGCTGGTTGCCGCTGGTATCAACAAAGTAAGTGAACTGCTCGAGAAGTGTGCTGCCCCCAAGGGCCGCAAGGAGTTGGCAGAGGCCACAGGCATCAGTGAGAAGCTGATTCTGCGCTGGACCAACCATGCAGACCTCTTCCGCATCAATGGCGTAGGCCCTCAGTTCTCTGAGTTGCTCGAGAAGGCAGGCGTCGACACGGTCAAGGAGTTCCGTCACCGCGTGGCAGAGAACCTGCAGCCGAAGCTCGAGGAGATCAACGCTGAATTCCACATCTGCGGACGTGTTCCCGCAGTGAGCGAGGTTCAGAAGATGATCGACCAGGCCAAAGAGCTGGAGCCGAAGATGACCTACTAAACAACAACAATCCCCGCTCAAACCGAGCGGGGATCTTTTTATTTCTTATCGTATGCGTGGGCGGGGTAGTCGATGGTGTAGTGGAGACCGCGACACTCCTTGCGCTCGAGGGCCCAGCGGGTGATGAGGTAACCCACGTTGATCATGTTACGCAGTTCGCAGATATCCTTCGAGGCCTTGACACGCTTGAAAAGGCGTTCGGTCTCTTCATACAGCATGTCGAGACGATCCCACGCACGGTGCAATCTTAAATCGGAACGCACGATACCCACGTAGTTCGACATAATCTGATTCACTTCCTTGACACTCTGGGTGATGAGCACCTTCTCCTCGTTGGTCATCGTTCCCTCGTCGTTCCATTTAGGTACTTTCTCGTTGTAGTCGTAGAGGTCGACATGTGCCAGAGAATCCTTCGCAGCAGCATCGGCATAAACCACCGCCTCAATGAGCGAATTCGATGCCAGACGATTTCCACCATGCAGTCCCGTACAAGAGCACTCGCCCAGCGCATAGAGCCGTTCAATACTGCTCTGACCGTTGATATCAACCTTGATGCCACCACACATATAGTGGGCAGCAGGACGCACGGGGATATAGTCGGTGGTGATGTCAATGCCTATGGAGAGACATTTCTGGTAGATATTGGGGAAGTGATGACGCGTCTCCTCGGGATCCTTATGGGTTACGTCGAGACAGACATGGTCGATACCATGGATCTTCATCTCCTTATCGATGGCACGCGCCACGATGTCACGCGGAGCCAGTGACAGACGCTCGTCATACTTCTGCATAAACTCCTCGCCATTAGGCAGTTTCAGGATACCGCCATAACCACGCATGGCCTCGGTGATGAGGTAGGCGGGATGGGTCTCTGAAGGGTTGTGGAGCACCGTGGGGTGGAACTGCACAAACTCCATATCAGCCACTGTCCCCTTAGCACGATAGACCATCGCGATGCCGTCGCCCGTAGCGATGACGGGGTTCGAGGTGGTGAGATAGACGGCACCACAACCACCCGTACACATGACGGTGATCTTCGACAGATAGGTATCGACCTTCTGCGTCTTGGGATTCAGCACGTATGCACCATAGCACTGGATATTGGGAGAGCGACGGGTGACGCGCACGCCCAAGTGGTGCTGGGTGATGATCTCTACTGCGAAATGGTCCTCCTTCACATCGATGTCAGGGCAATTGCGCACCGCCTCCATCAATCCGCGTTGAATCTCTGCACCCGTATCATCTGCATGATGCAAAATGCGGAACTCTGAATGTCCACCCTCACGATGCAGGTCGAAGGTACCATCATCCTTCTTGTCGAAGTTGACGCCCCACTCCACCAGTTCCTGAATCTGCGCGGGTGCCTGACGCACTACCTGCTCCACAGCCTTGCGGTCGGAGATATAATCACCGGCGATGATTGTGTCGGCAATATGTTTGTCGAAGGTGTCCACCTTCAGGTTCGTCACACTGGCCACACCGCCCTGGGCAAACGAGGTATTCGCCTCATCGAGCGAGGTCTTGCAGATCATACACACCTTGCCCTTCTTGGCACGTGCTACCTTCAGGGCGTAGCTCATACCGGCTACGCCAGCTCCGATAATCAGAAAGTCATACTTGTATAACATAAGCAAAATCAATAATCTGCTGCAAAGATACAAATTTTATTTTTATTATGAAAGAAATTTGAATAATATGAATAATTAACTCAGAAATATTATTTTTTTCTTTATTTCTGGATAAAATTATTCATATTATTCTTATTTCTTTTTGAAAAATAGTAATTTTGCATCTAATTATGAAGAAAATACTATTATTCATTGTAATTTTGAGCCTGTCGGCAGGAACATGGGGACAGATTTCAAGACCTGTGGAGTATGATATTGCTGACACCATGACTGTCGATACCGTCGCCATCGACAGCACCCTGAAATGGCCGGAGAATGTGACAGCACGTCTCGACCATCTGATGAAAGAGCCACTGCTGAAGAAGACACAACTGGGACTGATGGTCTACGACCTGACAGCCGACTCAGCCATTTACTGCCAGGGAGAGAAGCAGACCCTGCGTCCAGCCTCAACCATGAAGCTCGTGACTGCCATCACCGCCATCGACAAACTGGGCGGTGGTTACCAGTTCCGTACGCAACTCTACTATACAGGCACTATCGAGCGCAATATCCTCCGTGGCAACCTCCACTGCATAGGTGGCATGGATCCCCGTTTCAACAACGACGACATGCTGGCTTTCGTGGAAAGCATCCAGAAATTGGGCATCGACACCATCTACGGACGTCTGATCACCGACACCTCGATGAAAGACGACACACGTCTGGGCGAAGGCTGGTGCTGGGATGACGACAACCCCTCGCTGACACCATTGCTCATCGGGAAGAAAGACCAGTTTATAGAACGGTTCCTGCAAGAGTTGAACGATGCGGGTGTCATGTTGGTACAGGATGGGGAGATGACGACAGACATACAACCCAAGGGCAAGGCCAAGAACAAGCCGCTCATCCACCTCTGTTCACGTTTCCACTCATTAGACCAGGTGCTGATGCGCATGCTCAAGGAGAGCGACAACCTCTATGCCGAGTCGGTACTCTATCAGATAGCAGCCTCTGGGGGTGTGAAGAATGCCTCAGCCAAGGACGCCCGTCAGTGGATCAACAAACTCATCACCCGCATTGGACTCAATCCTGGCGAATATAAGTTTGCCGATGGCAGCGGACTATCGCTCTACAACTATGTTTCCGCAGAACTACTGGTGCGTCTGCTGCGTTTTGCCTACCACAACCAGAATGTCTTTGGCCAGCTCTACCCTGCCCTACCCATAGCCGGAGTGGACGGTACATTGGAGAAGCGTATGAAGGGTACCCACACCAATGGAAATGTGAGGGCGAAAACGGGTACGCTGACGGGTATCTCATCGCTTGCAGGCTACTGCACGGCAGCCAACGGACACAAACTGGCCTTCGCCATCATCAATCAAGGAGTGCTGCGAAACACCAGCGGAAGGACGTTTCAGGATAAGGTCTGCACCGCATTGTGCGAACCATAAGGACACAATAATCCCCGCTCAGTCGAGCGGGGATAATTATTTATCGGCGCACTCGGCTTTTTTATAAAGATAAATTGGAATTTAGGCAGTTGTGCTCTGTCTTCTATTGACTTATAAATTTAACACCATCGCGTATGTAGACTTGTCGTATGTTTGATCGTGGGCTGACTTGCTGACCTTGTATGTTGTATACTGGCGATGAATGATTGACATCCACATTTGGTGTTGCGGATATACCCGTTGATTCTCCTGTTAAGGTGACATATTCATTTCTGGACCTGATCAGCTGCTGCTGGTATGCCTCAGTTACCACCACATTGGTAAACAACCCAGAAGCAAGCATTAAAGAGGCATCTATATCACTTTTCCAATGATATCCACATATTACCCGATTTAATGCATATTCTCTTGCACGGTTCATTATCTCTTCTGTTCGTTCAGGAGCTATTGTACAGAGTGTAAGGGCAAACATCCAGCCGTTTGTAGCGTGGGTTGAGGGATAACTATACGATGATGCTTCTGCTTCGTCCTCTTCTGGTTTCAACGACGGCTCGTTGAAGGTGGCGAAGGGACGACGACGTTGGTATAAGTTCTTTACGGTTTTATTTGATCGGTAAGCATCCGAAGTTGCTGATTCTGCCAGAAAAATAATTTCGGGTGTCTTATCATAGCTAAGTTCTATACCCATAGCTTCAGAAAACACTTTGTAAAGTGGGGTACTTTCGTCCGAAAGTGCTCTCTCCCCCGATTCACCCTCTCGCTGTGTCTTACCCCATTGGTAATAATAGAAATCATTTGCGAAATCACCGCCGGTCAAGGAAGGAGGGTCTGGAAGCCACTGCGTAGCGTCGGGCCGTGTATCGTCACTCAGAAACGGATCAGGGAATTGTGCTGATGCCATCCCTACAAAAGCAAACAACAAAAGTTGTAAAGTAAATAACCTGTATTTCATAATTTATACCTTAAATTCCGATTTAACGGCATTCAGGGCTTCGCCTCGGCATAGTTCAAGCAATCTTGGCTCTGCTCTCGGCTCGCACCTAAATTCCGATTTATCTGTCTATTTGTGTTTGCAAAAGTAAATAAAAATCTCGACTCATGCAAATCTTTGGGGATAAAAAAGTAAATGCTTGCCCTGATTGAAGTCATCGTTCATCAACAGTTTCATTCAAAAAGTGTGAGAATTTTTTGATGTTATCAGGGCAATAAACGGTTTCGAATCTTTTCAAATTCAGCGTTTGTTTTTACGCGATAACACGATATCATTAGGTTTTTTGAAATATTGATTGGGTTGGATGGAAGAAACAGTTTCTATATTTATATATTATAATAATTATATTATAATATAATTATTATAATATATAAATCAATAAAGCCCTACTACATGCGATAACGGTAATGTTATCGTGTTATCGCGTTACCGTGTTACCGTCCCTAAAATTGGGGTATAAAATAAGCGCCACCAGATTTTATCCTAGTGGCGCTTATCTCTACGTGGAAAAACGATTATCAGAAATTAAGCGGCTCTTATTTAAGGCTCTCCTATCTCACTATATATTAAAGCGACCTGTGCGGGAGTGAAGGAGAATTGGCAAATTTTTGCGGGGGTTGGGACGTACAACTCGATAAAAGTCGACAAAACTCGATATAACTCGATGACGAGCTTGTTTCAAGTAGTAACTTTGCAATGCCAAAAGGATCCAAAGGCATTAATTAACAAAAGTACTAACCATTAAAACAATTAACAAAGATGATCGAACTTTGCATTTCACAAAACAACAACAGTCAGAGTGAGGCTCCGTTTTTTTCCTTTTTTCTTGGAAGTTATAAAAAAAAGTACTATCTTTGCCGTGATTTTAGTTATTAACAAACAATTAAGCGTATGAAAAAGTTAATTATGATTGCTGCCCTGATGCTCATGAGCATTGGCGCATTTGCACAAGATGGAAAGTTCGCAATTGGTGCTAACGCAGGTATCGCAGCCTATGGCAACGAGTACAATCCATTTGGTGTAGGAGCAAAAGCTCAGTATCTTTTCACTGAGAATTTCCGTGGTGAGTTAGCATTCAACTATTGGTTCCCCAAAGACAAGGCTGGTATGATGGACCTTGACCTGAACATTCAGTACCTGATTCCCATCGCTAACAAGCTCAATGTTTATCCTCTCGTAGGTGCAAACATGGCCTTTACGCATGGTGATGCTTTTAAAGCCGTCTTCGATGGTCAGGAGTCTATTTTCGGCTTCCAAGGAGGTGCTGGTATTGAATACTATTTAGCCGATCATATTAAAGCAAATTTCGATATCAAGTACCAATACAACAAGAAAACCAAGGATTTTTCTTATTCTGATGGCAGAACCACTGTAAAAGGTGATTATGAGCTGAAGTATGACGGTCCAGTCTTCCAGATTGGTATTGCATACGTATTCTAACGACTCAGATATTCACTTTTTTTCATTTTTTCTTGGAAGTTATAAAAAAAAACACTATCTTTGTCGCGATTTTAGTATTAACAAAACAATTAAGCGTATGAAAAAGTTATTTTTGATTGCAGTGATGATGGTTGCAACGCTGGGTGCTAGCGCACAGCAGATGTTTATCAAACCAATGGTAGGTGCGGATCTGACTACCTTGACCGGTGATGTTGAAAACACCAAGATGAAGGTCGGCCTCGTTGCTGGTGCTGAGTTTGGTTACAATCTCTCTGAGCAGTTTGGTCTCACAGCTGGTTTGCTGTACTCAATGCAGGGTACCAAAATAAAGAATGTGGACAAAGGCCATAATATGGATTACCTGAACATCCCCGTCCTGGCCAACTACTACATCATTCCAGGTCTCGCTATCAAGGCTGGTATTCAGCCGGGCTTCCTGATGAGTGCTAAACATGATGGTGTGGATATCAAGGATTATTATAAGGGCTTCGATCTGTCTGTTCCCCTGGGTCTGTCTTATGAAATCAGCGATTTCGTTATCGACGCCCGTTACAACCTCGGTGTTAGCAATATCGTTGACAAGGATCTTTCAAAGGCTGCTGGTGACGCCAAGGCTCACAACGCCGTTATTATGCTGACCGTTGGTTATAAGATTCCGTTCTAAACAATTAACAGATAGCAATAAAAATCCCCGTCAGAACATGCTGGCGGGGATTTTTTTGTGACCTAGTCCGACGATTCACTTCTCAAAGTCCGCGGGCTTTGAGGAGGCTGGAGGCATCGGGCTGGGCCATACCTGTGAAGTCGGTGAACATCTGCATGAGGTCGCCCGTGTTGCCTCGGCTCAGGATCTTGTCACGAAAGTCCTGACCAGTGGCAGGATCAAGGGCACCGCGCTTGGCAAAGACATCAGCAATGTTGACAGCCAACACCTCTGTCCAGAGATAGCTGTAATAGCCTGCAGCATAGCCCCCACCCCACACGTGGTTGAAATAGCTGGTGTGATAGCGTGGCGGGATCTGCGGATCGAGCAGGCCAATCTGACGCAGGGCCTCGGTCTCGAAAGCAGCAGCCTTGTCGGGTGTGGGCACGTTCTCCTTCGAGAGCATGTGCCAGGCCATGTCGGCACAGGTGGCAGCGAGGTTCTCGCCCAGGGCATAGGCCGTCTGGAAGTTGATGCTCTTGAGCATACGCTCCTTCAGGTCGGCAGGCATGGGCTCGCCTGTCTCGTAATGACGGGCATAGTGGTCGAACACCTCTGGGATAGCAGCAAACGACTCATTGAACTGCGAGGGCATCTCGACAAAGTCGCGGGCGACAGAGGTGCCACTGAGACGGTAATACTGACAGTTAGAGAGGATGCCGTGCAGGGCGTGGCCGAACTCGTGGAACATGGTGGTCACCTCGTCCCAGGTGATGAGCGAGGGCTTGCCCTCAGGTGCCTTGGCATTGTTGCATACATTAAATATAATAGGCATCGTAGCCCGCTGACGGCTCTGTTTCTGGAATCCGTCCATCCACGCACCACCACGCTTCGTGGGACGACGGTAGTAGTCGCAGCAGAAGAGGGCGATAGACTTGCCGTCCTTGTCGAGAACCTCGAAGGCCTTCATGTCGGGATGATACAAAGAAATATCGTCGCGCTGCTTGAAGGTGAGGCCATAGGCACGGTTGGCAGCATAGAATACACCGTTCAGGAGCACGCTGTCAACATTGAAATAGGGCTTCACCTCGTCGTCAGAGACATTCAGGAGTTCCTTCTTCATCTTGGCGGAATAATAAAAACGGTCGTAGGGTTCGAGTTTGAAATCTGCGCCCTGGGTCTTGCGGGCGAAGTCCTCGATGGCCTTGGTCTCGGCATTGGCCTTGGGCACATACTGGCTGATGAGGTTCTTCAGGAAAGCGTAGACATTATCGGGGTTCTTGGCCATCGCCTTCTCCAGGGAATAGGAGGCGTAGTTGGGATAACCCATGATCTCTGCCTGTTCAGCACGCAGACGGGCAATCTCACAGACAATGTCGAAGGTGTTGTACTTGCCCGTACCGTCAGCACGATGGACAGAGGCCTCATAGACCTTCTTGCGCAGCTCACGGTTGTCAAGGCTGGCGAGGGGCTGCTGCTGTGTGGTGTTGACGATGACGATGGCATAGGGCGCCTTGCCACCACGACTCTCGGCATCCTTGGCACACTGCGCGATGTCGGCCTCGCTCATGCCTGCCAGGTCTTCCTTCTTATCCACCCAGACCACAGCATCGTTGGTGGCATTGGGGAGCACCTCGCCCCACTTGGTCTGCAACTCGGAGATGCGAAGGTTGATCTCTTTCATGCGCGCCATCTTGTCGTCAGGCAGGAGGGCACCCTTGCGGACAAACTCCTTATAGGTCTCTTCGAGCAGTTTCTTGTCCTCGCCCTGGAGCGATTCATACTGGGTGTCGTAGACCTTCTTGATGCGTTCGAAGAGGGCTTTGTTGAAGGAGATTTCGTTTTCGAGGTCGGTGAGCATGGGCTGCACCTTCTTCTCGATATCAGCGAGGGCAGGCGTCTTATCGGCCTCGACGAGGGCGAAGAACACACGGCCCACACGGTCCAACAGTTTGCCGCTCTCCTCATAGGCGAGGATGGTGTTTTCGAAGGTGGCGGAGTCGGGATTGTCGACGATCTGTTTGATCTCGTCGCGTGTCTGCTGGATGGCTGCCTCGAAGGCAGGCATGTAGTCGGTGGAGTCGATCTTGCTGAAATCGGGGGCTCCGAAGGGTAAAGTACTCTCCTGCAACAGGGGGTTCTCACGCTGCGCCTGCTGGCAGGATCCTAAAGACATCGTTGCTGCTGCAATTGCGATGGACATAATGGAAGTTTTCTTCATACTATTCACTATTAACTATTCACTATTAATCACTCATCTGGGAGGAAAAGCGGATCTTCGGGCATCACCATGATGGGCTTGGTGTCGAAGGCCTTGAGGAGGCTCTCGGGCACATATTTCTTGTTAACCACGAGACGGAACATATACTCACGGAACCAGTCGGCAGTCATGATGAGATAGCCCTGCTGGCCACTGTCTGTGCCCCACGAGTTCTCGACCTTCCACTTCAGGGGCTTGCCCTGGGTGTCGAGGTCGACAGCTGTGAGCGTCATGGCGTGCGTGGAACCGCTGTCGAAGGTAGAGATGCGCTGCGCCTTGTCCATACCGAAGGTGGTACCGAAGAGCGAGCCATAGTCGAAGTTGTCGAGCGAGGCATAGCCACGAGGACGATCCAGGAGCTTACCTACGTCGTAACTGCTGTAGAGCTTACGACCATCCTTGAGCGAGGCGATGGCGAGTTTCTCGATTTCCTCCATAGGGAGGTTGAGGTATTTCCAATTGGTACCATCGTAGACATGACGGTCGTACTCCACCTCGTAGGTCTTGAAATACTCACGACGGGGATCGTTCATCACCATGATGAAAGTGCCGTTGATGGGACCTCCCACCACCTCCTGATAGAACGACAGCGGCGTGTATTCCTTCGCCTGTCCGAGGGGTTTGCCGTTCTTGTCCTTGAAGGCATAGGTGAACGTCTGCGTGGGTGCGCCCAGCGTCAGCTCCAGCATGTGATAGATCTGCGCAAGCATCTCGGTCTTGGCCTTCGTGATATCCGCAGGCTTCTGCTTCTTGGCCACCATGTCGCGCAGCTGCAGACCGAACTCACGCAGTTTCGAGGCTATCAGACTACGGGCCTTCGCGGTGTTCTCGCTGGTGTAGGTCTCTGGCTGCACATCAGCAGGCACAAGACCGTACTTCGGAGCGAGGTCGGCAATGCCACAGAAGGTGCCACCATCGTTGATGGGATAATGGAAGAAGAACTGCACACGCTGGTTGTCGATGGGATCCTTCGCGGTGTCGATCACACCCTGCAGCATGAGATTGGCCTTCTCTAGCTGATCGTAGAAGAAGAGATAAGCCTGCGAGAACTCGATGCTGACAGAATCGTGCTGCATTGTGTAATTAGAGCGCAGCACATTCATTCCACTGAACATCCAACAGCGTCCTGACGACTTCTGGTTGGTGATCGACTGCTTACGGGTTTCGATACTGAAATTCTTGTCGATAGGCTTGGCAGCAGCCTGATAGTTCTTGGCCAGCACATCGATGCTCACACCAGAAAGGGCATTCGACAGCGCCTTGCCTGCCTGACAATGCTTCTGTTCCTTCTGGAACTGCTGGAGCATCTCTTTCGAGATACCACCATCCTTGGTCTGCGCCTGAACACCTGAAAGGGCTAAAGCGCACAAAAAACTCATAAAAATTCTGTTCATATACATCCTTATATTTTTAGATTTGTGTACAAAATTAAGGAATATTCTTGGGATATATCATGACTCAACGCTTTTTTTGCCATTTTTTAGCATATTTTCTTGGAAGTTACCAAAAAAAAAACTATCTTTGCAATGATTTTGATTAATAACTTAAAAAATAAGTGTATGAAAAAGATTATGATGATTGCTGCAATGATGGTAGCCACATTGACAGCGAGTGCACAACAAGCAACAGGTTCTTTCTCTCTTATTCCTAAAGCTGGTATAAACCTGTCGAATCTTGCTGGTGATGTCAGCGGCAACAGTATCAAGGTAGGTTTGGTGGCTGGTGCTGAAGGCATGTATCAGGTGAGCCCGCTCGTAGGCCTCTCAGCTGGTCTTCTGTATTCTATGCAGGGTTGTGAGGGAGAAGGAAGTACCAAGGCTAACTACGACTTCCTGAACATCCCCGTTCTGGCCAACTTCTATGTAGCTCCGAATTTCGCACTGAAGATTGGTATCCAGCCGGGTATCCCCGTTTCTGCAAAAGAGAAGAGCGATAAGGTCGAGATTGATGTGAAGGACGCCATGCAGTCTGTCACTTTCGACGTGCCCATCGGTGCTTCTTACGAGTATTCTAATTTCGTATTCGATGCCCGCTACAACCTTGGTATTGCCAAACTCAACAAGGGTAACGGCAGCATCCGCAACAGCGTGATTCAAATCACCGTAGGTTATAAGATCCCGCTCTAAATCAACCAGAATAAATATTTCAGGCCACATCTCTTGCAGATGTGGCTTTTTTTGTGTACTTTTGTCGCCAATATGGCAAAAGAACAGTCAAGCGTAAAGGAAAGACAGCGCGTGGACCTCGACGAGCCGCGACGCTACAAGGTGACCATCTACAACGACGACTTCACCACCATGGAGTTTGTGGTGAAGATCCTGAGGGTGGTGTTTTTCAAGAGCCAGGCAGATGCCGAGGCCCTGATGTTGATGGTGCACCACTCCGACAAGGCGGTGGTGGGCATCTACTCGTACGACATCGCTGTGTCGAAGGTGAACAAGGCCACGCAGATGGCCCGTGACGAAGGATTTCCCCTGCGACTGACATACGAACCCGAAGAATAACGATAAGATATGGATATCTACTATACTCAAAAGGTGAACCAAGCCTTTCAAGACATGCACGAGGCGGCAGAGAAATACCGCCACGAGTTCACCACACCAGAGCATTTCATCTTTGCCCTGCTGCAACAGTATGAGTTCAACAAGTCGCTCATCGACTGGGGTGTCGACCTGAACATCGTGAACCAGAGTCTGAGAGACTATTTCGAGAAGATGGAGCGTGTGCCTGAGGACGTGAGCAATTACACCATCGGCACCAGCCAACAGTTGCGCACCGCCCTGCTCACAGCCTATAATATCGTACAGAACTCCAGTGCGCAGTATATCTACGTACCCCATATCGTGAAGGGCATCCTCGGCCTCAAGGAGTCGTATGCCGCCTATCTGCTGAAGAATCTGTTGGGTCAGTATGAGCAGGACTTCATGAGCGAGCTGGTGGCACGCTATGAGGACGACCACGATCAGGCCAGCACGGGCGACGACGAGGAAGACACGAAACAGGACAAGGAACCCTGGCGCAAGATGGTGACCTGTCTGAACGACACTTATCAGCTGCACAATCCCCTGATTGGCAGGAAGGAAGAGTTGCTAAGGACCATCCAGGTGCTCTGTCGCAAGGAGAAGAACAATCCCCTGCATATCGGTGAGCCTGGCGTGGGAAAAACAGCCATCGTCTATGGTCTTGCTGCGTGGATAGATACCAACAACTATCAGGTGCCCAAACGCTTAAAAGGCAGCAAGATATACCAGCTCGACTTGGGCACGCTGCTCGCTGGCACGCAGTTCCGTGGGGATTTCGAGAAACGTATCAAGGAGGTGATGGACGGCATCATCAAGGAGTCGGACAATAACATCGTCTATATCGACGAGATCCACAACCTCGTGGGCGCAGGTGGCAACAGCGAGGGCACAATGGATGCCTCGAACAGGCTCACGCCCTATCT
>JAEEGH010024173.1_pt1 | contig 12288 bp, 7 predicted proteins | sample 9134181 | NCBI WGS metagenome assembly JAEEGH01 (sample SAMN16246544, study PRJNA631951) | gut metagenome | biome: gut microbiome; feature: rumen; material: DP-attached | host: Bos | place: Iran: Karaj | collected 2018-10
AGGTGCTATCAATCAGACTCCCCGCTTTCTCAAAGTGTGAAATCGCCTCATCATAATGATGGCTGTGGCGCAAGCAGTTAGCCAAGACATTCTCAAGCATGGCCGTCTCGTAAGGAAAACGCTGGGCATCAGCCATGGCCAGACCTCCATCGCAATAATAATAAGCTGAGTCCCCTTCGCCAGGTTTACCGAAACGCTCATACATGATGCCTAGGTTGGCCATCGAGCGGAGCATCCACGAGGTATCACCGACGGCAACAGCATAATTCAACCCAAGTCGGCCAAATTGGGCACTAATCTGTTCGTCCGAGAAAAGATGGGCAACGCGCGTTGTTAAGAAATGTATCTTACTATACAGCTGACCCACAGGTGTTTGAGACTCATCAAAGTGCTCATCCAGCAACTCCAAAGCCTGAAGGAACTGCGCAGTGGCTTGCTCTTGTTTGTCCTGTCCATAAAGCAAGCTTCCTAAAAGGTAATGGCACCGGGCTTGCATCCACAGATGGCGGCACGAAACATCCTCTTCGTAAAAAGCCAGGACTGGCATCAGGAGGGTATCCGAAAAAAAGACAGATTTCGCATCGCAAACGGCAGTTTCCACAGAATCCATTAGCGCGGCATATTCCCTATCTTGGCTATCGACGGGAGTCAAAAAGTCACAGTCCCTTTTGGAACAGCCCATCATCACCATGACACTCAAAAACACTATGAAAAAAAGTCGTTTCACGCTTCAAAAATACGACTTTTTTCCCAAATTGCTTCATTCTTTCACCCACTCCCCTGTTTCAACCATCTTGCCGTCGACCATCACCTTCCAAACATAAACGCCTTCAGCCCAATCCCCAGCGTCAATTGCCGTCACGTTCTCTGTGAGTGCTTGGCTATGGATGATTCTTCCGTTGATGTCGTACACCTCCACTCGGGCGTTCCGCAACCCTGTGCGGATATTCAGCACATCTTTCCCTGGATTGGGATAAGCGACGGCCACTTTCAGGCCGTTTTCGTGGGCTTCTTCGATGCCTAGAAAGGCCTCGGCGGGGAATTTAACAACCACAGATCCCCGATGGCTTTGGTTGGTGAGTTCCTTCATATGAGTGGTCATCAAAACACCACCATCTCTTGTCAAAGTGATGCTTTCAGCACAATACCAAATCATGTCATCACGGGTGCCGAAATATACCTCAGAGATGGGATTCATGTCCTCGTCAAACTTTTCAATCACGACCCATGAATCGTTAGACAACGAAAAACCCACATTCAATGAATAGCAGAAATACACCGAGCCATCTTCCGCAACATCCACCGCCCTGCACTCGGCAACAAAGTCAAAATCAGGCACGCCACGATGGATATCATGAAGGACAGGCACAACTTCCTGAGCGCCCTCAATGTCATCGTCAAATTCGTATAAATAACAGTCATCTTCAGTTTGTTCGTAATGTCTGTTTGATCGCGTAGCAAAATAGGTGGTGTTGTGCTTGCTACGCATAATGGACACATCGTCAAACGGCCAAGGATTATTTGTTGTGTTAGGATGCTTGAAATGTCTGATTCTTAGTAAATTGAAATCCTTATCCATATAAACCACGGATCCACCGACAATTCGGTTTTTGTCGATCTGGGTTGGCGCAGGCGGCACATTGGACCGATTATTATAATAGATGTAGCCAAAATCAGTCGGCACCAGCTGCTCACGCCAAAAAATCATCTGCCATGACCAGCCAGAATAGGGTATCTCATAGCCGACATTGGCCAACAACTCACCATCGAAGTTCATCCTAAAGAAAAAGATGGAATCATAGCCGTGGATGCTGTCGCGGTCATAACTCACGTTTTTCGTGTAAACACCCACCATGCAATCTCCGTCGAGAATCGCGGAATGGAGATGGAGGCTGCCGCTTGATTCGCAAGGGTCATAGACATATTGGCCCAGTATAGTATCCACTGGAAAACTATATTCATGACTTTCAATGATTTCCAAATTGTCATCGAGTTTGTACAATCCCAAAATGGCATCGGTCGGTGGATTGTCGTAGTTCAGGAAATAGTTGAAATAACCCGATACGTGGTCGGGGCTATAGGTAGTCAGCATGAACAACTCACCGCTTTCGTTCTCAAACACATAAGGGTTGTAAGACGAGCCCCAATAGCCAGGTTTGAGGTAGTTGTTTTGCGCCAGCTCCTCACCGTTAGCCGACAAGGCCACCAAAGCATTGTGAGGCGGATAGAAAGGATAACCGACTGCGTATGACCCAATGTTGTAAAGGAACGACGCGCTGACGATGATGCGTCCGTCCGACATCTCGTAGGCACAATACTGACGGGTCATTTCCGCATCTGAAGACTGGAAAGGAATGGTGTATTCCCATTCCTGTCCGAAGACCTTGGCTCCGAAAAGCATCGCGAGCGCAAAGAAGACTGAAAGTTTGAAAAATTTGTTCATGGCATTGCGTTTTTGTATTTGCCTCCAAAATTATAGCAAAAACCAAGGCCATTTGCAAAAACCACACACACATTTCACACACATTTTGGGCTATTTTACCCCAGTAAATCAGGTTTTAACAACCTCTTCACCTCTTCTTTCAAATCCAACACTTTTAATTCCCAATACGACAAAGGCTTGAGACTGACAATTCCCATCGGCGACTCTTGCACTTGATCCACTTGTTGAAGCCCTTTGACGATGTTGCCCCAGGTAATGGTGTATGGGTCTCTTTCCAAAGCCCATTGCATCATGTCCGACAATGAATAGCTCTCCAACAGTTCGTGGACATCCCAAAAATCTTTTTGCCGATAGATCTGGCTTCCAATCACTCCAAGTTTCATGGCTGCAATTTCCCTTTGGTCGGCAATACGCAATCCCTCTTCCTCAATAGCGGGAAAGATAAACGGCTCGGTATAGAAGAAATCCACTTTAATTAGAGCCTCATTGCCTTCACTTAAAAAGATGTGGTATCCCAAAGCGGGCATATCCATTGATTCGGTCCCCTTGTGGACGGGAAACGTTTTCTCGAGGTACTCTCTCATGGTTGCGATAGGCATATCCGCATAATCCATGTCAGTGAACAAGTCGATGTCAACCGACCTGCGATGTCCGCGCTGAAGCGCCAATGCCGTTCCGCCAACAAGCCTAAAATCCTTGAACACCTCGGAAGCCATGAGCTTTCGTAAGATGGATAGCAGCGCGTTGGATACCGCTTCATAGTATAACCTCATAGCCCGACTATTTTAAGGTTCTTTAATGCAACGTCATATAACATGAACCGCTTAGGGTTTTCTTTGATCTTGGAAAAAGCCTGGTGTCCATAAAAACGGTGGAGTTCCTCAATCTCCTCCTTAGTACCATATTCCAGCACACGACTGATAGCCCAATCCCGGCATTTCATCCATTCAATTTTTGACAAATCCACATCCCAAAAGGTCGTTTGTGAAAGCAGACTGATATCGGGTTTAAGCTGGTTGTCGGCAAGCTGAGCTTGATAGATGTCGTGATTAGACTGAATCTTATAGAAAAAACCCGGAAGGGAAATACCCAAAGCCTGTTCAAGCGCAAACGAGTTTTGGGGTGTAAAGCGACGGCGACCCATAATCAGGTCGTTGATTCTCTGTGGAATCAATCCCGTTTTCTGAGCCAGGGTCGTTTGGTGAAGATGCTCCTGCTGAGCAATCCTATTCAGGATAGCTCCAGCAGGCACCGACGACATATTCAAATAGATATCGATATTCATTTCTTGAAGTTTTGTCGCCGCAAAAATACGCATTTCTTTCAAATAACCAAAATTTGGTTATAAAAAGCTCGTTTATTTCACCCATTTCCCACTTTCCACTTCCTTGCCGTCAGCCATCACCTTCCAAACATAAACACCCTCAGCCCAATCCACAGCATCAATTGCCGTCACGTTCTCTGTGAGGGCTTGGCTATGGATGATTCTTCCGTTGATGTCATACACTTCCACGCAGGCGTTCTGCAAGGCTGTGCGGATATTAAGCACATTCTTCCCCGGATTGGGATAAGCGATGGCCACTTTCAGGCCGTTGTCATGTGCTTCATCGATGCCCACGAAAGCCTCGGCGGGGAACTATCAGGCGGAACGTCAACACCCATCGTTTTCACAATATTACCGAACAATTCTTCCACAAATAACCGAACAAATTTGTAATAAATAACCGAAAATCTCAGGTTTTCCTTGCATAATTCAAACATTATCAGTATTTTTGCAGCCTTAATAACAAAGAACACATTTTATTATGTCAAATAACTACATGCCAAGGATAGCCGACGGCCTGCTTACCCGAAAATTGGCGGGTAAAGGCGCCGTATTGATAGAAGGTCCAAAATGGTGCGGAAAAACAACCACCGCCAAGCAACAGGCCAAGAGCATACTTGACCTTGGTGACAGCGGCGTTTTGAAACAAAGTCTGCAGATGGTGGACCTCAGTCCTAAAACGCTTCTATTAGGCGACACACCGCGATTGATTGACGAATGGCAAACAATACCTCCGCTGTGGGATAGCATCCGTGATGAGGTTGACAAACGCGGCAATTTCTCACAATTCATCCTGACAGGCTCATCGGTGCTCCCTCAAGCCGATGAGACCATACATAGTGGCACGGGACGTTTTGGTAGGATTAAGATGCGGCCCATGACACTATTTGAATCAGGTGAATCGTCCGGAAAAGTAAGTTTGAAGCAGCTTTTCAATGGAAATAGCATTGAGCCTGTCGCCTGCGAGACCAACCTCGATCAAATAGCCTTTCTTACCTGTCGAGGCGGTTGGCCAATGGCAACATTCTTAAGTGGCGAAATTGCATTGGATCAAGCGTTTGACTATGCCGATTCGGTAGCCGAGCGTGATATCCAACGGGTGGATGGTGTAAAACGGAGTCCAGAACGCACACGGCTTCTTTTGCGTTCCTACGCCCGAAACATCTCGCAGCAGGTCTCATACGGCACCATCAAAGCCGACATGCTATCGAACGATTCAAAGACGCTCGACGAAGACACCGTGGCGGATTACATCAAGGCCCTCAAAAAGCTGTTCGTCATAGAAGACCTCGCAGCATGGAATCCGAACTTACGCAGCAAATCAGCCATTCGCACCAGTGACACCAGGCATTTCGTTGACCCAAGTATAGGGACGGCATCGCTTGGTTTGGGTCCTGACGATTTGATGAACGATTTGGATTCATTCGGTCTTTTCTTTGAGGACCTGGCGGTTCGAGACCTTCGGGTATTCGCCGAAGCACTTGACGGTAAACTGTATCATTATCGCGACAGTTCTGGTTTGGAATGCGACACCGTCCTGCATCGCCGCAACGGCACATACGCCTTGATCGAAGTCAAGCTGGGGGGCGAGAAACTAATCAACGACGGTGTTGCCGCTTTGAAGGAATTAGCCGAAACCATCGACACCACCCGTATGCCGAAGCCTTCATTTATGATGGTGCTTACTGCCGTAGGGCAATATGCTTATCAACGGCCAGACGGAGTGTTTGTGGTTCCTATCGGCTGTCTCCGAGATTAATGGATTGTTATTTCTTCACCCACTTCCCTATTTCCACTTCCTTGCCGTTGGCTATCACCTTCCAAACATAAACGCCCTCAGCCCAATCCCCAGCATCAATCGCCGTCACATTCTCCGTAATATCCTGTCTATGCACCAGCCTCCCATTCATATCATACACCTCCACCCGCGCATCCTTCAATCCCGTGCGAATATTCAGCACATCCTTTCCCGGATTGGGATAGGCAATGGCCACTTTCAGCCCGTTGTCATGGGCTTCCTCAATGCCGACAAAAGCCTCGGCGGGGAATTTCACCACCACGGAGCCCCGTTGACTCAGGTCGGTTAGTTTCTTCATGTGGGTGGTCATCAAAACGCCGCCGTCTCTCGCCAAGGTGATACTTTCTGCACAATACCAAATCAAGTCATCACGGGTACCGTAATACACCTCAGAAATGGTGTTCATGTTTTCGTCAAACTTTTCAATCACTACCCATGAATCGTTAGCCAGCGAAAAACCCACATTCAATGAATAGCAAAAATACACCGAGCCATCATCCGCAACATCCACCGCCCTGCACTCGGCCACAAAGTCAAAATCAGGCACGCCACGATGAATATCGTGAAGGACAGGCACAACTTCCTGTGTGCCCTCAATGTCATCGTCAAACTCATATAAGTAACAATCATCTTCGGTTTGTTCGTAATGCCTGTTTGAGCGCGTGGCGATATACGTAGTGTTGTGCTTGCTTCGCCTAATGGACACATCATCGAAGGGACATGGATTATTGGGATTCCCTGGATGTCTGAAATTCCTGATTCGCAAAATGTTGAAATCCTTGTCCAAAAAAGCGGCCGAACCGCCCACATAACGATCCTCTTTGGCGAGGTCAGACGCAGGAGGAACATTGGTGTGGTTGCTATAATAGATATAGCCAAAATCGGTCGGCACCAACTGTTCACGCCAGAAAACCATTTGCCATGACCAGCCAGAATAGGGTATCTCATAGCCGACGTTGGCCAATAGCTCGCCCTCGAAGTTCATCCTGAAGAAAAAGATGGAATCATAGCCGTGGATGCTGTCTCGATCATAACTCACGTTTTTCGTGTAAACGCCCACCATGCTGCCGTTGTCGAGAATCGCAGAGTGGAGGTGGATGCTGCCGCTTGATTCGCAAGGATCATAGATGTATTGGCCCAGTATAGTATCCACTGGAAAACTATATTCGTGACTTTCAATGATTTCCAAATCATCATTGAGTTTGTACAATCCCAAAATAGCATCGGTCGGTGGATTGTCGTAGTTCAGGAAATAATTGAAATAACCCGATACGTGGTCGGGGCTATAGGTAGTCAGCATGAACAACTCACCGCTTTCGTTCTCAAACACATAAGGGTTGTAAGACGAGCCCCAATAGCCAGGTTTGAGGTAGTTGTTTTGCGCCAGTTCCTCACCCTCGGGTGACAAGGCCACCAAAGCATTGTGAGGCGGATAAAAGGGATAACCGGCTGCGTATGACCCAATGTTGTAAAGGAACGAGGCACTGACGATGACACGTCCGTCAGACATCTCGTAGGCGCAATACTGGCGAGTCATTTCCGAATCTGAAGATTGGAAAGGAATTGTATATTCCCATTCCTGCCCAAAGGCCTTGGCCCCGAAAAACATCGTGAGCGCAAAGGCGACTGAAAGTTTGAAATTTATGTTCATGGCATTGCGTTTTTGAATTTGCATCCAAAATTATAGCAAAAAACAACGCCATTTGCAAAAATCACACACACATTTCACACACATTGTGGGCTATTTTACCCCAAAAAAGCAGGCTTCGACAACCCCTGCACCGCTTCCTTCAAATCCAACACTTTTAATTCCCAATACGACAAAGGCTTGAGACTGACAATTCCCATCGCCTCATAGCCCAACTATTTTAAGGTTCTTTAAAGCAACGTCATATAACATGAACCGCTTAGTGAGATACGCATTTCTTTCAAATAACCAAAATTTGGTTATAAAAAACTCATTTCTTCACCCACTTCCCTATTTCCTCTTCCTTGCCGTTGGCAATCACCTTCCAAACATAAACCCCAGCGGGCCATGATTCCGTGTTAATCTTGGTGGTTTCGCGGTTCAACGGCATTTCTATTACCTTAACACCATAAATGTCAAAGATTTGTATCAGCGCATTACTGTTTGAAGTGCTGATGTTCATGCAATCATCCCCAGGAACCGGATAGACCATTATGCTTGCTTGCTCGGTCTCTTCCACTGCGTTAACCGACCAATACACACGGAGGAAATACTCAAACTCGCTGTATTTCGACCGTGCCGGAGCAGAATAGCAGTCAATGTCCTGATAATAGGCAAACAATCTATAGAGATATGAGGTCTCATCTTCCAAAGGAAAAATGTCAGTATAAGAAGTGGCATTGCCATTTAACATCTTGATTCTCTGCCAATCCATTTCGGATTCTTTGGTCCGGTAAAGAATAAACCCCGACAATCCGTCGTTGGGCTGCGGCGATTCCCAGGTCAACTTCACCTTGTTGTTGGAAGTCATCTCATACCAAAGATTGGTAGCAGGTTGGCAACCATCGCCTGCTGTAGCACAAGCCTCGTTGGTGGACTCGCCTTCTCCGCCTTCGCATAATGCCGTCACAAAATAGCAATGCCCCCCTAATGGGACCTCCTCATCGGTAAAAGCAGTCGCTCCATTTCTCACGGTCTTGACCACCACTCCATCGCGATAAATGTTGTAATCAGTCTCACCTTCGGCAGTCAGCCAATTCAAGACCACATCGTTGCCATCAGCAACAGCGTAAAGTTCAGAAGGACTTTCACATTCCTCATGACCGCAATTGTTGTTCATCGTCAGAAAGACACCTTCAGGCAAGTCGGAAGGATTTCCAGAAAAATGATATACCTGTTGTCCTTCGGCATCTTTGATGGTGAAAGTGATATCATTGACGTTACTTTTTCCCGCGCTCCAGCCAAAAGAAACGTTGCCCAAAGGCACCGCAACAGAAAACGCCTGCGATGACGAGGTTGCGGAGACTTTTTCAACGATTTGCCCGGCATTGTTATACAAGGTAATGGTCCCTCCTTGCCATCCAGAGGACGTAGAACTTGTCACAATGGCCCAATCGCAGCTCGGGCCAAAACTCACTGCGTTACGCGAGGCAGATTCTCCATGATTGCCATAACAAACGGCATAAACACTATAGTCGAACAATCCGAAAAACGGCACCTCATCAGTGAACTCCATCGCTGCACCCGGGGTCACATGATCCGCAGTATAAATCACTTTTCCATCACGTTTGACAACAATTTGATCAATAACCGATAAAGAGCTATTACTCATTGTTTTAACAGGATTAACCCAGCTTATTAAGCAAGAATAAGCATCATCCGCCACAGGCTCCACAGTAAGATTTGAAGGTGCTTGAGGTGTGTTTTCATACACGGTGCGCGGTCTGATGTCATAAATCATGAGCTGATACGCGTTCCAGGCGAGATTGTACGTTCGAAGATTGTCAATACTGAAGTACCCGTCAAGCTCACCGCTCCAGCCCCAATTGAAATGGAAGAGGCCATTGGCATCATATCCGTCGCAGATGAATGAATGGCCACCCACCCCCTGCTCTGTGTCCGTGCCAGCGTAAGCTATCGGAAGCCCCGAATCCAGGGCATTCCGCATGAGGCCAGTCCATTCATCGTATGAAGGATGACTGACCCTTTCGACGTAATGCATAGGAGCATAATCGAAATAGGTATTCAGTGCTATTTTCATGCTATTTTGGCTGGTTCCGCTGCCATTTGGCGCTGGCGCATACACCATATCAGTGGACACTCCGCAATGGTAAAGCAAGGTCGCTACCGCGTCGTTGTAATCGTTCAATTGCTCGGGCATCTCGTCCCAATGATAGGTGGTCTCGCCAAAGTTGACGGTCAACGGTCCATAGAAATAGCTGTTGTTGGTATGCGATCCGATGCCACGCTCAGGGTAGTTCCAATATTTCATAATCTGGCCCATTGCGGTGGCCACGCACCCAACTTTCACATGTCCACACCAGCCGCCTTCATCTACGGGACAATACTCGTTGTAATAGCATTCCTGGTCCCAATGCGTAGCGATCAGCGGTGCTACCGCACCCAGTTTTGTGGTTTGGGTCATGCCACATCGCTCAAGGCTCTCCCATTCCTGAATGATAACAAAATCAGCTTTAGCCAGTTGTTCTTCCGCAAAGTCAACCGATTCCGCATAGCCACCAAGAAAAAAAGCCAAACCTTCAGGGATATTATCTTTGTCGAACGAACCCGTTGGGGAATAGCCAAGAACAGGGCTGGTCAAATCGCTGGCTGACACGAGGACAAAACCCTCGGGAATGCCGTTAAAAGCATAAAATGCCGGACGGCCGTTTTCAGTGTAGGCAGTGTATGCCCATTCCAACTGGACAGGCATTTCAAAGTTTGCCTCTACAAATTTTTCGCCAAGAGTTAGGGCGCGATTCGCATCTATTGTACCTCCAAACAATTGAATTGCAAGGAGCACCATGATGATTGTGCTAAGTCTATTTTTCATTTCTTGCTATTTTTTTCCAAAAATACAGCAAAAACCGCAAGAAAAACAATTCCATCAGCAAATCCACTTTTTTTATAGAAAATTATATTGATTATCAATGGATTACAATAGTTTTTTCCACTAATAAGATATAGCAAAAATTGCTAAAAATTCGTTTAATCCGACGTTATTTTTGTCGGCGAATTAAACGAATTAAGCGAATTTATTCTTTTAACCATTTCCCGTTTTCCGCTTCCTTGCCGTTGGCCAACACCTTCCAAACATAAACGCCCTCTGCCCAATCCCCGGCATCAATCGCCGTCACGTTCTCCGTGATGGCTTGGCTGTGGACGAGTCTGCCATTCATGTCGCAAACCTCCACCTGCGCATCCCGCAACCCCGTCCTGATGTTCAGCACATTCTTCCCCGGATTGGGATAAGCGATGGCCACCTTCAAGCCACTGTCGTGGGCTTCCTCAATGCCCACAAAAGCTTCGGCGGGGAATTTGGTGACCGTTGTCCACCGTTGCTGTGGATTATCGATGTTTTTTGTTTCTGTCGTTAAAAGAACGCCGCCATCCCTTGTCGTAGTGATACTTTCCGCCCAGCAAAACAAATTGTCGGAACCTTTACCGTAATACACCGTAGATATGTTTTCAAAATTCTCATCAAGCCGTTCTATCACAACCCATGAATCGTTTAACATTGATATTCCACACGCCATAGAATAACAGAACAGCAATGTGTTGTTATCAGTTGCATCTACGGCTCTACTCAGCGCCACAATGTCCCAGTCATTGGTTCCTCGTTCAATCTGGCGAATGATAGGCGCGTTGTTTTGAACACCTTCAATGTCATCATCAAACTCATACAGACGGCAGTCCTCGTATGTTTGGTCATAATTGGCCCTGGTTTGCGTGGCAACGTATGTTGTATTATGCCCACTGCGCTTTATGGCCATGTTATCGAAATAGTTATCTTCCCATTCGTGTCCGTCAGGTTGACGAAAAGCCTTGTGTTTTATGACATTGAAATTTTTATCTAAATAAAAGATAGTTCCGTCGTCGTATGCTTTTTCATTGCCATCAGAAAAGCCAAAATAATACGGCGGCATGGGATTGTAATAGATATAGCCGAAATCAGTTGGTATGAGCTGTTCGCGCATCAGTTTTTCTTGCCAAGGGCTGCCTGAAGTAATCATTTGGTAACCGACATTCGAAAGCAATTCACCCTCAAAGTTCATTCTGAAAAAGAACAAGGAATCATAGCCTTGAAGCGGCTGATGGCCAAAGCTGACATTCTTGGTGTAAGCACCCACAATGTTGTTCTCGTCAACAATTGCCGAATGGATAAATATGTTTCCGCTATAATAACAGCACCACCAAGCCCATCCTTGATAGTCTCTAGCCTCGAAATTGTCGATAGGATAGCTGTATTCATGGCTTTCCACTATCTGTAATTGGTCATCAAGTTTGTAAAATCCTAGAATAGCATCCACTGGTGGATTGTCATAATTCTGATAATAGTTGAAATAGGCCGTGTCATGGTCGGGGCTGTACGACATCAGCGCAAACACCTCGCCATCGTTATTCTCAAACACATACGGGTAATAAGATGCGCCCCAATATCCAGGCTTGAAAAAGTCATTCTCCGCAAGTACCTCCCCATCAGGCGACAAGGTAATCATAGCAGGATGGGGTGGGTAGAAATTAGACCCCATTCCGCTTTGGAAACAACGAGCGGAACAGACTATAATTCTCCCGTCCGACAATTCGTAGGCACAATACTGATGCGTCATTTCCTCATCTGACATATCATAAGGAATAGAGTGTTCCCACACCTGCGCAATGACCTTGGTCCCAAACATCAGCAGGAGCGCAAGCAGGGTGAAAAGTCTTGTTGTTTTCATTGAATTATTGTTTTATCCATTTTCCGTTTAATAGTTCTTTTTCAGCATTGTAAACTCGATAGAAATACACCCCAGCTTTCAATCCAGAAACGCCTATAGTAAGCACATTCCCCTCTCCTCGGATAAACCTATCCAAGCAAGGGCGACCAAAGCCATCCGTAATGCTGATGCGGCAGCCTTCAATGTTTTCCATTCCGCTAAGGTCAATGTTCAGAACATCCTTTGCCGGATTAGGATACGCCTTGCCTTGAATTTCCGTCATAGGCATCTCCTTGACAGAAGTGGGTATCGGGTTCATCTCCTCGCGGGTCAGCC
>JAEEGH010024174.1_pt1 | contig 12288 bp, 12 predicted proteins | sample 9134181 | NCBI WGS metagenome assembly JAEEGH01 (sample SAMN16246544, study PRJNA631951) | gut metagenome | biome: gut microbiome; feature: rumen; material: DP-attached | host: Bos | place: Iran: Karaj | collected 2018-10
CATTGGTTAACATAAATCAAGCCTAATTCAACACCGTATTCATATATTTCTTTGAACATGAATTGCCCGGATTATTTCCCACAGATAACACAGATGGACACAGATTTTTATTTACGAACACGAATCAATCGAATATAACGAATCTTTTTTGTGCCCTTACGGGCAGAAATCCCTGAAGAATCTTTTTTATAATCTCAGGCTCTTTGAGCCAGAAATATTTCTGAGCCGACAGGCTCCAAAGATTGTCTGAAAGATTTTCTCTGATTTCTGCTCCGCAGGAGCATAATAAAAGAATAAAAGCCAGTCACGCCATCAAACGGTGCGGCTGGCTTTTTCTTCTGTGTGAATACTATTTCCTTGACAACGACGTTTATTATATAGAGGTAGCTTCGGTCACGAACTGCTCCGTGCGAGTGCTCATGGCCTTGCAAGCGGCGTTACAGAAGATTATTAGATTTATATGTTTAATTTACACAAGATGAAAAACTTCATATTAATTATACCTTTGTCTTTTATCTTTTTTTGCTGCAGTTCTTCACCACAAAGAAATAAGGTAGAAGAAAGAAAATATAATTCACTCAGGGATTCGATTGCATTATTGATCCAGAGAGGGACGCTTAGTTCTGATACTGTTATGCTGCAGCATGCTTTGGCTTTATCTGACTTGTTGTTGAGGGACGATACGGTGAGAATAGCAAGACAATATTGTTATTTTAACAGGGCAGAAGCCTACAACTCATTAGGAGATTCTACAAAGGCTATTCAGGAATATGAAAAAGGCATTCTGTTGATGCCAGAAAACCATACAACAAGGACTGCATATTTTGCTGGAAAGTTTAAAAGGCTGGGTATAGAGGATTCTACTAAATACTATTTTGACAAGACTATTGCAATATATGATAAACTGTTAAGGAACAAGGACCAGATGTATATAAGCAATGTTTTAGGCAAGGCTCTGGTTATAGATGGAATAAAAGGCAGGAAAGAGACACTTCAATTTCTGAATGACGAGTTGAAAAAATATCCCGAAGATGACGAGTTGAAACATCTAATAATAGGGGTTAGAGATGAAGGGATGTTTGATAATAATGGCAATCAAGATACTTATGCCACAATTAATGTAAGTGGGAAGTAAATAAAAAAGAATGTATCAAAACTTATAATTTTGGTACATTCTTTTTTGTTCTGAAATTTTCATTACCATGAATACTATTTCCTTGACAATGACGTTTGTTATATATACTCAAGTATTAGTGCTCTTGTACAGTCAAAATCAGCGTCGTCTGTGGTTTGTTTGCCCTGACGGGCAGAAATCCATTAAGAATCTTTTTTATAATCTCAGGCTCTTCGAGCCAGAAATATTTCTGAGCCGACAGGCTCCAAAGATTGTTCTGATGATTTTCCATGATTTCTGCTCCGTAGGAGCATAATAAAAGAATAAAAGCCAGTTACGCCATCATAGGTGCCAAAATTTTGCATGGTACAGGAACACCATTTAATATTAAGTTCAAAGGTTTATACTATAACAGATGATGTATAGAAATATTTTTATCATAGTTGGATTACTTATGTGCTATCTTTTCACTTCGTGTGTTGGTGGTGTGTTCTATATTGACTTGGGTAATCATTACGCATGGCTGGAAGATAGAATAATATACAAGATAAAAGAAGAATCCGAAAAAGGTCTTTATGGTGATGTGATTATTCGCCCACAAGTTCTGAATTATAACTATGATGACCAATATATCATTGTTTATCAAATATACGATGGTGATGATTTTTTTTATGACATCTCTGCCAAACAAGACAAGGCAGAAAAAGACAGTCTGTATGCTCAGTTTGATAAGATTAAGGAAATAAAGTATTGTTATTGGATTATCGACAAAGAGACAGATCAAGTAACAGGACCTCTAAGAAAAGATGATTTTGACAGGAAATGTCAAGAACTGCATATAGAAATCAAGATGCATCGTTTTCATGAAAAGAAATTCTGGGAAAACAGGAGTATGAAAGAACTTGGTATAGATAGTGCAGATGTAGTTAGGAAAGAAGCAGATAAAGATACAGTAACGAGGTAAATCATGGATTTCTGCTCTGCAGGAGCATAATAAAAAAGCCAGTCACGCCATTAATCGGCGCGGCTGGCTTTTTAATTATGTGTGAATGCTATTTGATAAGGACGTTGTTTAGATAATACGTCTGAACCAATAATCAAACAGTTTGAAATCTTCTATCGTCAGGGTGTCTGCCGGTGCTGTGTCCATGCGTAGCAACGGTATGTCACGGTACATCACGGCTACAAGCGAGTAGGTGCTTGGCGGTCCCATGACGTAGTCACACTCGGAGAGCATGAACAGGTCTTCCACAGCGTTGCCGCCCAGCAGATGGATATGTGCGTTAGGTTGTTTTACCAAGGTGCGGAACTTGTCAGCAGTAACCTCTGGGTCATTGGTGGACAGATATACCTCAACCTGCTTCCCTTGCATCATTTGTGCGAAGGCATCAATGTATGCGGCATATTTCTCGTCGCTATAGAAGTACTTACCACCTTGAAAGTCTTTGTAGTCACCACGGCGGATGTGCACGCCCAGTCTAACCCTGTCGTTGCATGGCTCCGCTTCGCACTGGCTCATGCGCTGAGACACTGCAGTGGAGTATTGGCTGTCAATAGTGAAGAGGTCGCAAATCTCACTGCGGTATTTCAGGAATAGGTCATACCAACGGCAGAACCATCCGCTTACCACTACATGCTTATGGCGCACCATCAGTTGCTCAGATACTGCAGGGTCATCGTTTTGCTTAAAGCGTGCGGTAGGCAGCAGTCGTAGAGCCGCAGCATATTTGGCAAACAGGTACATCGGGAAGCTGGTGTACTTTGTATGGCATATCTTGAAGAACCTGTATTTATAGCTGAAGCGCATAGACATGACAGAACGGTCATGCTCGCGTGCCCAGGCATATACATGGGCAAACTGCAACAGGTTGTTGCACATCTGACTTTTATCTCTGGCAAATATCATATTAGTCGTTTGGGGGATTAGTCGTTTAGTTGTTTGGACCTACCTCCCTCACAGGGAGGGCTGGGGTGGGTCTGTTTATTCTCTCTCATATAGTCAGGGAACGTGAGAGTCCACCTGAACCATCTCGCATATTTGCTACGCAGGGTGTCGTAGTCGGCAATCTTTTTGTATGGTAACCGCTTCTGTTGCCATGGGCGCAGCACCTTACGCTGTACAAAGTTGCCGTAGGTCTCAAACTCAGAGAAGCCCGACTGCTCGTTGCGGTCCAGATTGTCGATGATGACCTGCTGCCAGGGCTTGCCGTCATGGTTGCTGCTCAAGGCATTGTGCAGTTCGTGTAGTTGCTCCTTGTCGAACAGCATCTTGTGGTCCACGTACGACAGATTTCCTATCTCTATGCTGGGCAGTATTCTGCGTATGATGTCATAGTAAGGCTGGTGGTCCTCATAGCTAAGGTAGAATACCGTCTCTTGTTTGTCGGTGAGGAACACGTGCGGATGTATCAGCACGTGGTCAGCGTCAATGCACAGGTAATAGCGGCAAGAGCCGATGGCACCAGACAACTTGACAAACTGCTGAAACAGCCAGCCGCTGCGGTCGCTGCCGTTGGAGAGCTTGATGTTGAGTTCCTTGGGGGCATAGCCGAAGACATCGTTCTCGTTGATGAACTCCAGGTTGTTAGCCGAACAGAAGTCCACTATCTCCTTTTGTTCTGGAGCTACGATGTATATCTGCTTGATGGTGTGGCGAACGCAGTTCTTTACGCCTTCAAGGCACAGGGGCAGTATCTTCAGGTCTTTTGCGATGATAGGTATCACCACATCGATAGGTTCGTTAGGAGGAGTCAGTGCAGGGTATCTTCTCCATGAGAAGAATCTGTACTTCAGTTTTCTTATTTCTTTTGCTATGGACATGTATTGTTCAAAGTTATGAGTTATGAGTTAAGAGTTAAGAGACCCTCCCCGGCCCTCAATGGTCTTTGCACCCCCTCCACTTCGTTTCTCCCCCGTTTCGCGGGGAAGGGCAACCCTGTGAGGGAGGGAGATAGGGCGACGAATTATGAATTTTAATTAGTAAGAGTTATCTTCTGTCCAGGTCGTCGTATAGCTTTTGCAGGAAAGCCTGCGCCTGTTTTACGAGAGTTTCACTATCAGTGCCCGTCTGCAGCGTCACCTTGTTGGAGGTGTTGTCATATATCACCCTGCCGCTGGTGGTGGTGATGCCCATGGCATCGGGGAAGGTGAAGAAAGCGAAATGAGGTGCTGCAGGGTCAAGCAGGTCCTTGGAATAGATGAAGTCGCTATGGTCTATGCCCAGCAAGGCAAGCACTGTGGCGGCAATGTCTATCTGTGAGCCTATGACGTCGAGTGACTCTTGTGCCTCAGTCCTGAAATGCTCAATGGCACCCCCCGAAAGGATGAGAGGCACGCGGAAGCGCCACTGCTGGTAGTTATCGGCATTAGCCGGGTGGGCGCCGAGGTGGTCGGGCACGATAACCACGAGGGTGTTGTTCCAGCAGGGTAGGGCAGCCAGTTGATTCATGAACCTCCCCAGGCATTCATCGGCGTATGCAAAGGCGTTGAGTTCAGGAGAAGACTTAATCTTGTTGTAGTTAGGGACGTCGAAAGGCTCATGGCTGCTCTCTGTCATGATGCTGCGGAAGAAAGGCTTGCCGCTCTTGTCAGACTTGATGTCGGCAAGCAGACGGTCAAAGACCGGTCCGTCAGCCACTCCCCATTTGCCGGTATGCTGGCTCTTGGGGAAGTCAACGTCAGACACTATATGCTGGAACCCGGTGCCGACGAAATACGAGCGCATGTTGCTATAGTTGATGTCGCCACCGTAATAGAAGGTGGTGGAGTAGCCGTTATGAGCCAGTGTGCCGGCAATGGAAGGCAGTGAGGTGCTCTTGTGAGGCATGTCCATCACACTCATGGTAGGCTGTGCAGGCAGTGCACTGTGTATAGACACCAAAGCCCTGTCGGTGCGGAAACTGTTGGCATAGAAATTATGGAAATGTAGTCCGTCGTCAGCAAGTTTGTTAAGACAAGGTGTGACTCCCGGGATATGCATTATAGAGTCAGAGAAACTCTCAAGGGATATAAGGATGACATTGAACTGACGTGAGGATGCAGATGCCCTGAGGGTGGTGTGTGTCATCTTGGAGAATACGGCAGTGGCTTCCTCGTCAGACATGAAACGATACCTCGTACCGATGTCCTGACGGTGCAGCATTGACTCCATAAAGCTGAATACAGGGTTTACGGCTGCATGGTTCTTGCGGTTGTCGGTAGAGAAATATACGCTGCCTGTATGGTTGGTGCCTGTGCTCACTCCGCCGCGTATGGGCAGAATCATGGATGCAGTGAGCAAGAGCAGGGCAATGTGTGCGCCGATAAAAGATATTAAAGACCTGTGGCGGTAAGGCGTAAAGATACACTTGGTGGACCTCTTGAACATGAGGAAGATGCCAATGGTCAATAATATGATGGACAAAGGCGCTAAGAACATCTGGGTGGCAGTCATGCTTGCCATAGCATCGGCAGGCGACGAGGTGACATAGAGCACCGGGGTGCTGTCGAGCGGGAATCCCCAATAGCCGTACAGACCTAAGTTGCTGACGATGGCGAGGGAATACAAGAAAGATGTAATGGCAAAATACCCGTGCCACAGATGACGCAGAGCCTTGCCCCTCCACCAAAGGGTCACAATGAGCATTAGTCCGGGGAGCATGGACAGGTAGCCGGCAATGGCGATGTCCAGGCGCAGACCATAGACGAATATGTTGAGATAGTCTGACGGCAGAGGATTGGAAAACAAACCGTTATATAACAGTATGAAAAACAGTTTGCTTACAATGCCAACCAGAGTCCAGAGTAGGAAGATACGTATAAAAATCCTTATAGCTTTCATTCTTGTATGACACATTATTTCTCACGTAGTGTGAGTCCTCCGTGAGTAACCTTCAGCCACTCCTCCTTGGAACGCTTCCAACGACGGTGACTCCACAGCCAGTAGGCAGGGTCGCGTTTAATAGTCTCCTCAAGCATCTCAGAGTAAATGTCGGTAAGTTTGAACTGCTCAAACTTCTTTGGCTCGGTGGTGATGCGCTTGTATTCCGCCTCGTAGTAGCCACGCTTAACCCTGCGTACTTCAAGATAGTACACGTCCATGTCGAGCTTCTGCATAATGCGCTCTGCACCGGTAAACCATGGCGTCTCATGGTGCAGGAAGTTGTTCCAGTGGTAGATGCTTTCCCATGCCGGTCCCTGGTCGGCAATGAAACCGACGAGGATAGGCTTACCCTGACGCATATAGTTTACCATATACTTTATGGACTTGTCTGCCGTGATGTTCTTGCCACCGAAACGCTTACGGGTATAGAGCACCAGTTGGTCGGTTACGTAGTTCTCCAACGGATGGTACAACTGTGTACACTGGCACAGGTTCTGGTCAATCCACAAAGGCATGCTGCTTATCCATTCCCAGTTGCCGTAATGACCGAGGAATACGCCACACGACCTGCCATTGCGACAAGACTCCTCAAGTAGTTCGATGCCCTTGAACTTCATGCGGCGACGCATCTCCTTCTTTGATATGGAGAAGAACTTCACGCTCTCCATCATCAAGTCGCAGAAATGTGTGAAGAACTTACGCTCTATGATAAGGCGCTCGCGGGATGACAGTTCGGGGAAAGCGCTCTTGATGTTCTCATGTACCACCTTGCGGCGATAGCGTATGACATGAAATAAAAATACAGATGCCACGGAGGCAACGCCATGAAGGAACCACAGAGGCAAGTGTGACACCAGCCACCATACGCCAAACAGTATATAGTAGGCTGTCTGTTTTAGTTTGTGAAATCGTTCTTTATTGTAACTCATTACTGATTGGTAATTCTATATATATAGATGTAATCTATTAAAAAAACGTTTTTTCTCCCTTTTTATTGCTATATGTTGTGTAATTCACTTTTTTTTCTTATCTTTGCGAGAATAGAGAAATGCAAGAATATAGATTACAATAAAAATGCCAAGTTACGACATTCGACCGCTTCAACTGAGAATATTGCAGAATCTCAGTGCAATACACAAGGTGTGTGTGGAGCATGGACTGCATTATTATCTATGGGCAGGCACTATGCTTGGTGCGGTGAGACATAAGGGCTTTATTCCGTGGGATGATGATATAGACATTGCGATGCCGCGTAAGGATTATGATTTGCTTATGCGTAATGCAAGTAAATGGCTGCCGGCTCAATATGAGGTCGTCAGCTATGAGACGGACAAGGAGAATTATCCGTTGCCTTTCGCCAAACTGCAGGATGCGGGCACTACGCTGATAGAACGTGCACACCTCAGTTATCTTGGAGGGGTGTATATAGATATATTCCCGTTGGACGGAATGTGTGAGGGCAAGATGAGACAGCGCTGGCACTTCATGAAGTACCAGTGGTACAAGAAGGCTCTGTACTTCGTCCACAGAGACCCTTACCGCCATGGTCATGGCGTAAGCTCATGGCTGCCGCTGCTATGCCGGAAGGTTTATACCATGCAGGGGCTGCAGGAGAAGCTGAAGCGGTTGCAGACGGAGTATGACTATGACGAGTCGGCGTTGGTGGTTGACCATGACGACGGTATGAAAGGTGTGATGCCGAAAGAAATCCTCGGTACTCCTACACTGGTGGAGTTTGAGGGACAGCAGTTCTGCGGAGTGGAGCAGGCCCACGCATATCTGAGCAGGAAGTACGGGGAGTATATGGTAATACCGGACGGAGACCATCAGAGACAGCATAACTTCCACTTCCTGGATATGAACCTGAGTTATAAAGACTATAAAGAAAATAATTGATGTACAACGGATTCTCCATACTCATACCATCATGGAATAACCTGTCGTTTCTGAAATTGTGTGTGCAAAGCATACGCAAGAACTCTGCTATGCAGCATCAGATAATCGTGCATGTGAATGATGGTTCAGACGGAACATTGCAGTGGGTAAAGGAAGAGGGATTGGACTATACCTATACACAGCAAAACGCCGGAGTGTGCATAGCAATGAACATGATGCGCACCAAGGTCAAGACAGACTACATCTATTTTGTGAACGATGATATGTATCTGTTGCCGGGATGGGATACGGCTTTGATGGCAGAGATTAACAGCATAGGACATAACAGGTTCTATCTCTCATCAACCATGATACAGCCGCATGACCGTAATGATGTGGGCGTATGTGCAGATTATGGTGACAGCTTAGAGACCTTCAGAGAGGAGAAGTTGTTGGCTGAGTATATGCAACACCCGCGTGGTGACTGGCAGGGGGCTACGCGCCCGCCAAGTCTGGTACACAGAGATATATGGGACACGGTGGGAGGATATAGCATAGAATTGTCACCGGGAATGTATAGTGACCCAGACTTTACTGCTAAGTTGTTGTTTATAGGCGTAACTTATTTGAAAGGCTTGGGTAATAGTCGCGTATATCATTTTGAGACGAAGACCACAGGACGTGTAAAAAGGAATGACGGCAACACGCAGTTCTTGTTGAAATGGGGTATGTCAAACTCAGTCATGCGTCGTCTGATTACGCGTCAAGGGGAGGATTGGGAGAAGAGAGATAAGTCGTTGGATGTGGAGCGTATAAGGAGCAAACGTGATATGTCGAAGTGGAAAGCTGTGTGGTATCTGTTGAGAAAAGGCTTTGGCATAACACATAATATAGAAGAAACTTCAGAATCTATTACGCCATGGATATAAAGATAGCTATAGCATACCATAAGCCTTCCGTCATTCTTGACAGTAAGCATTTCTTGCCGATACACGCAGGAAAGGCTCTCAGTACGTATGACTTACGTATTCAGGGTGATGATGAGGGCGATAGTATTAGTGAGAAGAATCCATGGTACTGTGAACTGACGGCTCTGTATTGGTTATGGAAAAACACTACTGCTGACTATAAAGGTCTGATGCATTACCGCAGGATATTTGTTCAGAAGAGGTCATTTGTGTTATACCGTGCTCTTTTAAGGGTAAAATATAAGGTCAGGCAGTTCTCTTCTCTATGGAGTAAGTATAATAGTGTGGGAGTGAAGAAACAGTATGGATGTGACGATACGGATGTATTCCGTGGATATTCTGATAAACTGTCTGCACAGTTAGAGTCCTTGTTAAGCGATGGGACTAACATTATAGCGCCACATCCGGGACGGTTCTATATGAGTGTCCGCCGTACATTGTGTAATGAGGTGGGAGGATACAACTTGGATATGCTTGAAGAGATTGTCAAAAACGATTATCCCAAGTTTTATCCGTATTACAAGAAGGCAATGAATGGCACATGGTTCTATAACTGCAATATGTCAATAATGGATAATGATACCTTTGGCACTTATTGCGAAATGTTATTTGATATACTTCGCAAGCATGAGGAAGCAACGGTAAGCAAAGGCTATTTGCTTGATGTAAGCAAGGAGAAGGCATACTCCAGAATATCAGGTTACCTGGCAGAGATGTTAACCAATGCCTTCATTCAATATAGTAAGGCGTTAGGAAAGAAAGTCAAGGTGATGCCTGTAATATATCTAAACATAAAGTAAAAAGATGAATCAGCAGATATCGGTAGTCATAAATACATATAATGCAGAGAAATACCTGGCTCGTGTGTTAGAGACGGCAAGCTCGTTTGACGAGGTGGTAGTATGCGACATGGAGTCAACGGATGGTACGGTGGCTATAGCTCAAAGGTATGGTTGCAAGGTGGTGTCCTTTCCTAAGGCAAATCATAAGAGTGCAGAGCCTGCGCGTACCTTCGCTATTCAGTCAGCGTCATCAGACTGGGTGTTGGTGGTAGATGCAGATGAGCTTATTCCGCAGGCGCTACATGATTATTTGTATGATTTCGTTAAGAACCCTGGCGATATCCGGGGACTGTATATACCGCGCAAGAATTACACAATGGGGGTGTTCCTGCCGTCATCATATCCTGATTACCAGTTGCGTTTCTTCATAAAGGAAGGTACAGTGTGGCCGCCATACGTACATACATTCCCGACAGTGCAGGGAAAGGTGGAGTATATAGATAAGAAGAGGAAGGACGTGGCGTTAGACCATCTTGATGACAGCACGCAGGCCACGATACGACGACTGAACAATTATACCGACAATGAGGTGGAGAAAAAGAGAGGCAAGCATGTGACGCTGCCGTATATGATATTCTCGCCGATGATGCGATTTATTAAACTCTATTTCCTCAAGGGCGGCTGTTTCTATGGTATAGCGGGCTTTGTGCAGGCACAGCGCTCGGCGATATATAAATTCACGATGCTTTGCAAACTTTATGAGAAACAGATAGGACTGTAGGACTGTCTTTCTTTGTTACTCTTAATGCAAATGATATAATGACATTCAAGAGAATATATTATACTCTGTTTCGTGGCATACACAAAAACAGGAAGTGGATATACTATGGCAAGGCAGTGCTTGCAATGCTGTTGCCCAATGTGTTCTGTCGTATAAGGAGACGGTCGCTTATGCGACAGTTTGATGCGATGGGGACTGATGACAAGGCTAATATAACGGAAAGGGTGTTATATTACTGTAAGTTGCCGGCGGGTGCCAGCGTCAGGGAGATAAATGAGCAACTGCCCCGTACCAAGATGGCCCCACCGTATATGCCATGTACTGTAGGTGATTATTCGTTGGTAAACAAAAGGGGTAACAGTGTCTATTTCTTTGATTCGTATGAGCACATAAGATGTTTTGATACCCAGTTGCGATTCCTTATGATTCCCGGTGATGTGTTTATTGAATTGTCTGCGCCGGCAATATGTAAGTCACGACTTGTAAGAGAGGGAAACAGTAACAATGTATTGCTTAATCTTGATAAGGTGCGTCATTTCTTGTGGATAGATGACCCGTTCTGTTGGGAGGAGAAACAATGTCGCATACTGTTCCGCGGTGCGACAGAGGGTAAGCCACGACGTGAACGCTTCCTTGAAATGTGGAGTGATAATGCTTTGTGTGATTTGAAGAGTACTGGTAGTATGGCGCTCTATGATCACCTGTGTTATCGCTATATTATGTGTCTTGAGGGAAATGATGTTGCGTCTAACCTGAAGTGGGTGATGTCTTCAAACTCCATTGCCGTTATGCCTCGCCCTACATGTGAGTCGTGGTTTATGGAAGGAAGGCTTATACCTGGCTATCACTATATAGAGATAGCAGACGACTATCATGACCTCATAGACAAGATAGAGTATTATGAGGCGCATCCTGATGAGGCTAAGGCTATAGTAGAGCATGCACATGAGTGGGTTAGACAGTTCCAAGACACAAAGCGGGAGAAGATAATCTCGCTCATGGTGCTGGAACGATATTTTCAGCAAACAGGACAATAAGCCTTGTTAAAAGTATATAAAGGACTGCATTATGCATAGCGTGTCAATAATAATACCAATATATAACGGTGAAAGATACTTGTATCAATGCCTTGAGAGCATACAGATGCAGGGGTACACTGATTTTGAGGTGTTGATGATAGATGATGGTAGTACGGATGGCAGCGCTGGTATATGTATGGAGTTTGCGGAAAGAGACTCTCGTTTTAGATATAAGCATAAGGAGAACGGCGGTGTCAGTAGCGCACGCAATGTCGGAATAGAAGAGTCCACGGGGGAATGGCTCCTTTTTGTGGATGCGGATGACAAGATGCCTGATAACGCATTAGGTAATTTCATGGCATGTCGTGGAGATGAGCGTACTGACCTCGTCGTAGGTGCTTATGCGATAGAAGACAAGGAAAAGCAGACTGTAGAGGTGCTTCGGGTAGGTAAGCCAGAGTTGAACAGGATAGATTCTGCGAATATGTTGTTCTTGGAAAATAAGTATGGCTATCAGGGGTATATATGGAATAAGCTATTCAAACGCTCCGTGGTATTAGAGAATAATATCAGGTTTGATGAGAGATACAGATTCAATGAGGACCGTTTGTTTTGCGTAGAGTATATATGTGCTATGAAGGGCGTGGCAAAGACATGCAACGATATAATCTATAATTATGTAAAGCATCCGGGAAGCACGATTGGTACTATGGGAAAGGACTTGCGCATTTTGGATGACTATACGTCTTCTCTCTATATTTACGAGCGACTGAAAGAATGTCATTTCCCGCGACGCACAGTTAGTCTGTCACGCGATAATCTCTTTTTCTCGTATGATTTCATCAGACATAATCTTAAGTTGGCTGACGCAGAGGAACAAGGAAGGGT
>JAEEGH010024175.1_pt1 | contig 12288 bp, 9 predicted proteins | sample 9134181 | NCBI WGS metagenome assembly JAEEGH01 (sample SAMN16246544, study PRJNA631951) | gut metagenome | biome: gut microbiome; feature: rumen; material: DP-attached | host: Bos | place: Iran: Karaj | collected 2018-10
AAGTACTCGTCCAAGGCTTATACCACAGTGTTTTAAAAGTGTACCTTTTATAAATAAGGTTTTAAAAGTTTTACCGATTTTTGGCAGGGCTGGCATTACAACGGGATTAAGTTTTCCTGATTGTCCCATGATAATCCATACAACAAGAATCGCAATAATAAGTACGACGTATTCAAGAAAATACCCCATATTCTTAAAAAGTACTTTTGATTTCATTTTCCTTTCCTAAAATAATAAATGAAGATTTTTGTAAATAAAACTAAGCGAATACGGGTACGTTAGAAAAGGCGCATTCTTTTTTCTCTATACAAATATTATATTACAGATTATTATTTTTTAAATGATTATTTTTAAAATTTAGGAAAATATAATGAAAAATTATTCAACAAAGAAAAACTCAAAGGAAATACGACTTAATATCATTTATAAATGCGTTATTCCACTTGCACGAATTATATTCAGAGTCTTTTATAAATATAAATGTCCTAAACCTGTCGATATAAAAAATCCAGTAATTGTTCTTTCTAATCATGTTACCGATTTTGATGCTTTCTTTGTAACTTCGGGTTTTAAGCGGCAGATGTATTTTATTGCAAGTGAAAACTGTTTTCGCAAGGGTTTTAAATCAAAAATGCTTGAATGGGCCTTTGCTCCTATTTCCAAAATAAAAGGGGCCTCTGACACTCTTGCAGTAATGAAAGCCGTTAGATATTTAAAAGAAGGAAAGAACATTTGCATTTTCCCGGAAGGGGGACGAACCTTTAATGGAAGGACAATGCCGGTTAAAATTGCAACAGGAAAATTAGTTAAGATTTCCGGAGCTTCCCTTGCAACCTTTAAAATTTCAGGAGGCTATTTAAATATTCCCCGCTGGGGCTTTGGAAGACGAAAAGGTCCCTGGAGCGGAAAAGTTATGGGAATCTATTCTGCTGAAGAATTAAAAAGCATGACTCCACAGCAAATCACAGATATAGTAAACAGAGACTTATATGAAGATGCTTACCAAAATCAAGCAATTTCCCCAAAAAAATATAAAGGAAAAAATCTTGCCTTGGGAATGGAATGTGCCTTATGTGTCTGTCCTAAATGCAAAACTATAGGAAGCATAAAATCTCTGGGTGATGAAGTTTTTTGCACTAAATGCGGGTTAAAAACAAGAGTTGATGAATATGGTTTATTTGGTAAGGATTTTCCTTTTGCTAATGTTGCTCAGTGGGATGACTGGCAGGAAGCTTTTTACAGGGATTATACAGAAAGCATAAAAGATAACAATACAGCTATAGTTTTTGATGAAAATGTAAATCTTCAGACAGTAGATTCAAATCATCAGACAAAAGCACTTGGTTGTGGACTTTTCAGTCTCTACAGGGATAGATTTTCTTTTAAAACTGCTGAAACAGAAATTAATCTACCCGTAGAAAAAATTCCGGACTGTTCAGTATTCAGCCGCACAAACTTTAACTTTTCTGATGATGAAGGACTTCACTATGAATTGTTCACAGACAGGCTGATAAATGTAAGAAAATATCTTTCTGTCTGGACAATTCTTAGAGAGGAAAATCAGTGACTTTTTACAGAATATAGCGGGACAAATCCTCACTCTGAACAACATCTGTAAGTTTTGAATCTACATAAGCGGCATCAATTGTAATTGTTTCGCCCTTATGCTCATCTGCATCAAAACTAATGTCAGAAAGAACCTTTTCCATAATTGTGTGAAGACGTCTGGCTCCAATATTTTCTGCCCGATTATTCACATCTTCTGCAATAAAACTCATTCTTTCAATTGCTTCTTCAGAAATATTAAGGGTAACACCTTCTGTTTCCAAAAGCTTTGTATACTGCATAATCAAAGAGTTTTTAGGCTCCTTTAAGATTTTGTAGAAATCTTCTTTATGAAGAGAATCAAGCTCTACACGCAATGGGAAACGTCCCTGGAGTTCAGGAATCAAATCACTTGGAGCAGCAACACTAAAGGCACCGGCAGCAATAAAAAGAATATGAGTTGTATCAACTACACCAAACTTTGTATTTACATTACTGCCTTCAACAATAGGAAGAATATCCCTCTGCACCCCTTCTCTGCTGACGTCCTGTCCACGACTTTCTCCATGAACGGCAATCTTATCTATTTCGTCTATAAAAATAATGCCGCTCTGCTCTACTCTTTTTTTAGCTTCATCGGCTACCTTATCATGGTCGACCATTCCGTCAAGAACTTCTTCAGTGAGAATCTTTCTGGCTTCTTTTACAGTAATCATTTTTTTTCTTGAACGGCCACCGCCATTAAGCATATTGATAAGTCCCTGCATGCTGTTCTGAAGGTCATCAATAGAACCACCAGCAATAATTTCCATATTAGGCATTCCAGAATTAGGACGGGAAACCATCATTTCAATTTCGCGGTCTTCAAGCTTACCTTCACGCAGCATCTGGCGGAATTTTTCTCTTGTATGATTTTCTGCTGAATCTTTTTCTTCTGCCTGACCATTTTCTGTTTCAAGATTTTCTGTCTGACTGCTTTCTGCAGCCTTTTCTTCTGCCTGAATCTCTGCAGCAACCTTATTTAAATCAATAGTCAATTCTGAAGGTGACTGCTGAGTAATAAAACCTAAAGGCTGAATTTGAGTCTGTGGCTTTTGTGATTTCTTGTCTTTTTTTCCTGTTCCTGGAAGCAATAAATCAAGCAGACGTTCTTCGACAATGCCTACAGATTTTTCACGTAAAGCGTCTTCCATTTCGGCTTTTACGTCATTGTAACCAACAGCCATCAAATCACGAATCATGCTTTCTACATCACGACCAACATAACCAACTTCTGTATATTTTGTTGCTTCAACTTTTAAGAAAGGTGCACCGCAGAGCTTTGCAAGACGACGAGCAATTTCTGTTTTACCAACACCAGTTGGTCCAATCATTAAAATATTTTTTGGAGCTACTTCATCACGGATATCATCAGAAAGCTTTAATCGTCTGAATCTGTTTCTGAGAGCAACAGCAACTGCCTTTTTAGCTTTTTCCTGACCAATGATATATGAATCGAGTTTTTCTACAATCTCTTTTGGTGTAAGTTCCTTGTTTTTCATTAATTCCATAAAAAAGTCCTTTTTAGTCTAAAGTCTCAATAGTCAGATTCTGATTTGTGTAAATACAAATGCTTCCTGCAATATTCAAAGAGCGTTCTGCAATTTCTTTTGCTGATAAATCGGATGCATCCAGATAAGCGAGAGCTGCCGAATAAGCGTAATTGCCGCCAGAACCAATTGCAATTGCATCTTTTTCAGGTTCAATAACATTACCGTCTCCACTTATCAAAAGAAGTTTTTCTTTATCGGCGACAAGAAGCATAGCTTCAAGCTTCTGAAGACTGCGGTCTGTACGCCAGGCTTTTGCAAGTTCTACAGCTGAACGCATTATATCACCGTTATATTCTTTTACCTTTTCTTCAAAACGATCTAAAAGAGTAAAGGCATCTGCAACACTTCCAGCAAAACCTGTAAGAATCTTTCCACCGTAAATCTTGCGGACTTTTCTTGAATTGCCCTTGCATACAGTGTCACCCAAGGTACACTGACCGTCTCCTGCCATTGCAACCTGACCATTTCTTCTTACAGCCAGAATTGTCGTACTTCTGATTTTATTTTTATTTCCCATAGCTATTTCCTAGTGTTTTGATTTTATAAATATAATAAAAAACACTCGAATAGGCAAATTTAATTCAATTCTTAATTCAAAATGTCTGATAAATAATTCTTCATTATGAATTATGCATTATGAATTATGAATTATAAATTATCTACTATGCGGGTGGGCTTTGTTATAAATATCTATCAATCTTTCGGTTGTAACGTGGGTGTAGCGCTGAGTTGTAGAAATACTTGAGTGCCCCAGCATTTCCTGAACATATCTGACATCAGCTCCATTTGAAATAAGGGTTGTTGCAAAAGTATGTCGGAAGGCATGAGGATTTACATGCTTTTTTGTTCCTTCATTACCTGAATATCGGGAACTTATGTATCTCATTCCGCCAACAGACAAGGCTTGTCCCTTTTGATTTATAAAAAGATTTTCAGTTGGCAGCTGGATTCCGTTTGCCAGCAAAACTTTTTTACGGTCTTCAAGATATAAGGCAAGTGCCTTACGGGATTCTTCTTCAAAAAAAACCTTACGCTGCTTATTGCCTTTTCCTGTTACAATTGCGCTATGGTAATTATCCATAAAATCACTTAACTTTAAGCTGCACATTTCACTGATACGGCAACCGGAAGAATAAAGCATGGTAAAAATTGCCCGGTCGCGCTTTTCCCAGAGAAGCTCATTTACTTGCGGTTCCTTACACAAAGTATTCATTTCTTCCTGAGTCAAAAACTTTGGTGTCTGTTTAGCCCTTTTTATAGTTTTTATATCCAGAGCCGGATTATGAGCAAGATAAGAAAAGCTTCTGGCATAAGAAAAAAGTGAACGGACAGAAGAAATAAAACGGTTTTCCGAAGCTATAGATTTATGCTCTGAAGACAACTGACCAATACAGAGGTGGATATTTTCCTTTGTGATTTTTTCAATATCAATTGTTGGCGTGAGATATTCCTGAAACTTTTTCAAATCATTTCGGTAACCGATGATTGTATTCTCTGAAAAACCTTTGATTGTGGAAATATAAATAATAAACTCGTCGACAAGTTCTGAAAGTGTCATACTTATTTATCGACAAAAAAGGCAGGGATAAATACTATCCTTGCCTTTTTTTAGAAAAGTTATTCCTGCTCTGGCTGAACTGTATCATCAAAGCTGTGGAGATAATTACAGTCAGGATTGATACAAGATTTATAACTTCCGTTCTTTTTGTCGTATTTTTCTACCAGGAACCAGCCGCACTGAGGACAGTACTGGTCAATTGGCTTGAAGTGACTGATAAAATTACATTTAGGATAATTTGTACAGCCATAGAAGGATTTTCCCCTTCCCTTATTCTTTCTCTCTACAATTTCACCGCCACAGTCTTTACATGGACATTTTGCAAGAGGAATTGATTTTGTATTATGACACTCAGGGAAACCGGAACATGCAAGGAAGAAACCAAAGCGACCAAGTTTTTTTACCATCGGCTTTCCGCATAATTCACAAACCTTATCTGTAGATTCATCAAGGAAGCCCTTTACGCTGGTCTGATGTTCCATAACATCATCAACTTTTTTTTTGAAACCGTCGTAAAAATCAGCAATAAGCTTATTCCAGACAATTTTATCCTGCTCAACCTGATCCAAATCATCTTCAACCTTTGCTGTAAACTCTTCGTTTATAACCTCAGGGAAAGATTCAACAAGGATTTTATTTATCATGCGGCCAAGTTCTGTTGGAACCAGCTGCTTGTTGCTTCTTGTAACATAATAACGGTCAAGCAAAACTGAAATAATCTGAGCATAGGTGGAAGGACGGCCAATTCCTTTTTCTTCAAGCATTCTGACAATTGAAGCATCTGTATAACGTGCAGGTCCCTGGGTAAAATGTTGTTCCGGATGGAAAAGCTGAACATCAATAATTTCGCCTTCTTTTAATGCAGGCAATGAAGTTGATTTTTCTTCTTTTGATGAAAGAAGCTTGATTACGTTATAAAAGCCTTTTTCGGAGATTTTACTTGCTGCAGTACGGAATACAGCCTCTTCAGCTTCGATTTCTACACTGGTAGTTACCATTTTTGCATTATTCATCTGAGAAGAAACAAATCTTTCCCAAATTAAAGAATAAAGCTTAAACTGGTCATTTGAAATACCGCTCTGTCCAGGTTTTGAATTGATGTATTCTTTAAGGCTTTCCGGCGTATATTCAGTATATGTCGGGCGGATACATTCATGGGCATCCTGTGCAGTTTTACCTACAGCATATTTTATAGGTTCTTCCGGTAAATCAGAAGGATAATTATTTGAAATCCATTTTCGTACATCGTTCAAGGCAGTATCAGAAATACGAACAGAGTCGGTACGCATGTAAGTAATCAAACCAACGCGGTTAGAACCAATTGTAATACCTTCATATAACTGCTGGGCAATCTGCATTGTTTTTCTGGAAGTAAAGCCCAGACGGTTTGCAGCGGCCTGCTGTAATTTTGAAGTTGTAAAAGGTGGCTTTGGATGAACTGTCTTTTCAGTTTTTTTGAGGGAAGAAACCTTGCAGTCAGAATCCTTAATTTTTGCAATAATTTCCTGAACCTGCTTTTCAGATTTTAATTCTGGATTTTCACCCTTATATTTTACAAGCTGGGCAGTAAAAGAAGATTTTCCCTTCTGGAAATCAGCATCCAGTGTCCAGTATTCTTCCGGCAAAAAGTCTTCTACTTCTTTTTCACGCTCACAGATAAGTCTTAAGGCTACAGACTGTACACGACCAGCAGAAAGACCATTTTTTACCTTGCTCCACAAAAGGGGACTTAAATTATAACCAACAAGACGGTCAAGAACACGGCGGGCTTTCTGAGCATTAACCTTAGCTTCTACAATTTCACCAGGATTTTTTACTGCTTCTGAAATTGCAGTTGGTGTAATTTCATTAAAAACAATACGGTTGATTTTAGCCTGAGTTTTGTCGTGAAGTGCATTATTTAAATGCCAGGCAATAGCTTCTCCTTCACGGTCATTATCCGATGCCAGCAAAACGACATCAGATTTTTTTGCTTCTTTCTGCAGTTCTTTTAAAAGCTTTGCACGTCCGCGAACTGTAATATATTCCGGCTGAAAACCATGCTCAATATCAATTGCCATTCTCGACTTAGGTAAATCTATCAAATGTCCCTGAGAAGCCCTTACAGTATAGCCAGGGCCTAAATATTTTTCGATAGTCTGGGCCTTTGTCGGAGATTCCACGATTACAAGAGTTTTTGTTTTCGCTGTCTTTGACGTTTTTGATGTTTTTGCATTTTTTGTTGCCATAATTTATCCTACCTGCTAATCAAATAACATAGTTTGAATACTTTGATTACTGCGACTGCCTGGTTCTTCTGAAAGGCATTGGCAATAATCTTTATAGTCTTTAATTATTGGTGCACCAGCATCCAGAAACTTTTTAAGACTATTTTCTACTTTATATTTACTAACTTTTCCCAAAGCAAAATCTTTTTCCAACTGAGATTTTACAGTTTGAGAAAGTTTAATTGCATCTTCACAAACAGCAGCCTCATGAAACATAAGATCCCGGTTATATTCCAGAGCAAAATCTGCTGTAATCAGAGCACCACTTCCCGGTGGAGCTTCGATGACTACAGTTGCAGGAGAAAGTCCCGCTATAATTCTGTTTCTGGCTACAAAATGCCACCTTGCCAGAGCTAATCCCGGTTCATATTCACTTATAATACAGCCACCGGTTTTTAAAATATTAGAAACAATCACCTTATTTGATGAAGGCACAATATTATCTATTGCAGAAGGAAGAACTGCAATAGTTTTTCCTATTTCTTCAAGGTCTTGCCCTGCTTCCATTCTGTCAAAAATTGCCGAAACTGCCCCCTTATGGGCAAATGAATCTGCACCGCTTGCCAGTCCTGAAATTACATTGCAACCGTTTAAAACTGCATCTTGTGCAAAAGAAAAGGCTGCCTTTTTACCAGACGGGGTCAATCTTCTTGTACCGACAACAGAAATACTTTTTTCTGCAAGTATTTTTTTATTACCTCTGCAAAATAAAAGAAAAGGAGGATCTGCAATCTGCCTTAAAAGTTCAGGATAATCAAAATCTGTATTATGCAGAATATCTATACCGTGGGTATTACAATATTGTAATACTCTTTTAGATATCCGCAGATTTTCATTTCCATTCCAGTTTGTAGATTTTATCTGCCTGCCTGTTATTTTGGAAATATCATCTATAGACATTAATGCAAGCTGTGTAGGACTGTCAAGATTTTTTTCAAGTTTTTTTTTCTCTTCAAAGGATAAAAATGTAATCCTTGAGACAGAAAGAGAAAGTATTATTTTTTCAATGTTTGCTTCGTCACTAATTGCTGAATGCTGCATCTAAGACTATTTTTTTGTTTTCCTCTGCTGTAGCCTTTGTTTCGGCGGATTTTGTTGTTGCTATAATTTTATCATACATTTGTACAGATTTGTCAAATTCAAAATTAGAATAATAGGCTCTTGCAAGCACAAACATTGCATCCAGATTGTTTACTTCGATTGTCAAGGCTTTTTCGAGATAAGGAATTGCCTTTTGACTTTCATTTAATTCAAAAACATAAAGAACGCCAAGACCATAAAGAGCTCGTACATAGCGGTCTTCAATTGTAATTGCCCTCAGATAAGCTTCTTCTGCAAGTTTTAAATAGTTATACTTAACTTCATTGGTTCCGCTGGCATTGTAATCCAAAGCCTGATGAGACATATAACCGGCACAAACCCCTACATAATAATACAGGTTCTGGTTATCAGGATAATAAGTAAGCGCCTCCTGAAAACATTTTAAGGCTTCACCATACATTTTTGTATCAAGATAGCGGGTTCCAAGGATTTTGTACCAGATTCCAATTTGACTTTGTGCAAGCTGAATGTCAGAAACCCTTCGCTGATATTTTTCGATTGCATCCTTTAATTCTTCTACAGTCGTCGGATTTGAAACGCCTTCTTCCAGTTTCTGTGCCCTTAAAATTGTCTTATTGGATACATTACAAGAAATAGAAGAAATAACAATTCCAAGTATAAAAGTGAAAACTAAAGCCTTTTTCATATCAGCCTCCTGCTATAATTTAAACTGTAAAATAATTATTCAGAATGATTTCTGAAATATTTATCATGTGCTGCTTCCAGCTGTTCTGCAGTTACATGGGTATATATCTGCGTTGTAGCCAAATCAGAATGTCCTAAAAGCTCCTGAACCGAACGTAAATCTGCACCACCGCTAAGCAAATGGGTTGCAAAGGAATGTCGCAAGGTATGAACTTTTGCCTCAACTCCGGACATTTTTTCCAGCTCCTGAAAACGTTTCCAGACACCTTTTCGGGAAATACCTTTTCCTTGATAATTTACAAAAAGTTCGGGAACATTTCTACCCTTTACAAGTTCTGGACGAACATCTTTTATATATTTTTCAAGTTTTTCTGCGGCACGGTCACCAAAGGGAACAATTCTTTCTTTATCACCTTTACCATGTACTAAAATAAGGTGCTCATCCATGTGGACATTTATGATTTTTAAATCACAAGCCTCACTGATTCGAAGTCCACAGGAATAAATAAGTTCAAATAGAGCTTCATCGCGTTTACCACAAAGAGTGGAAGTGTCTATTCCTGACAATAAGGCGTCAACCTGCTCTGGAGAAAGAACTTTGGGAAGATTGTGTGCTGCTTTTGGTCTATCAAGCAGAAGGGCAACATTTTCCACCCAAATGTTTTTTCGTACAAGATAGTCACCTAAGGCTCTTACTCCAGAAATATCTTTTGCGAGGGTTACTTCTGAACAACCGTCTGTCTTACGCTTGAGAAAATAATACATAAGATTCTGGACAGTTACATCCTTCAATTTTATTCGTTCAGTTACCAGCCAGTTTAAAAACTCCTGGGAGGAAAGTTTGTAAGTCAAAGCAGTCTGAACTGAACTTCTTTTTACAAGAATTAAATCTGAATAAAACTGATTCAATAACCCGTCGATTGTCATATGCCTAAATCGTCAGCCAAGTAAATTCGCAGTAATTAGTCGTCACTCAAATTAATTCCGCGTCCGTATTCCTGTTTTTTCCAGATTACAGGCTGATTTATATCATCCTGCAATTTATATCCTTCCGGTCGATTCAATGATTTGCGCAAAGGGGTTCCATAACCGGCTGAAAGTTCATCTTCGCTAAAGAGGGATTCTCCCCAGGATTTTTTCTCTTCTTTTTTAAGAGCATCTTCCTTTTTTGGCGGCTCAGGATATTTTCTGTCTGTAGAAACCGGGTTTCTTTCTGATTTGAACAAACCATTGAAATCAGAAATATTCATAACATTTGGATCATGGATTACTGGTTCTGGAACTACTTCAGGTTCTGCTTCCACAACCTCTTCGAGTTCTTCTTCTGGCTCAAAACCTGTTGCAATCACAGTAACACTGATTCTGTCTTCCATTGTCGGGTCTGTAACCTGTCCCCAGTAAAGGTTATAATCTTTTGCAGCCCGTGATGTAACAATCTTACAGATTTCATCAACTTCACTCATTGAAACTTCTTCGGAAGCACAAATATTTATAAGGATATTTTTTGCACCATCAATATGAGAATCTTCGAGCATAGGATTTGAAATTGCCCTGGAAGCAGCATCTACAGCACGGTTTTCGCCTTCTCCAATACCAATTCCTAAAATTGCATTTCCCTGTCCCTGCATTGTATTTTTTACGTCAGCAAAGTCAGTATTTACATCACCAGGATTTGTAATAATATTTGAAATGCCTTCTACCCCCTGTCGCAATACATCATCAGCAACTTTAAATGCCTGGCGAACGGAAGTATTTTTATCTACAACTTTAAGGATTTGCTGGTTAGGAATTACGATTAAAGAGTCAACCTGCTCGTGGAGTTTTTCAAGACCAGCAAGAGCCTGTCTCATGCGAACCGGGCCTTCAAAATCAAAGGGAGTTGTAACAACGGCAACTGTCAAAGCTCCCAATTCGCGGGCAATTCTGGCAACTACAGGAGCTGAACCGGTTCCTGTTCCACCACCCATTCCGGCTGTAACAAAGACCATATCTGCACCACGAAGTGAGTTTGTAATAAGTTCTTTATCTTCTTCTGCGGCCTGTTCTCCCATGGTAGGACGACCACCAGAACCAAGCCCTTTTGTTACTTTCTGACCAATTGCTAATTTATTTGGAGTTTTTGAACCCTGTAAAGCCTGTAAATCTGTATTGATTGCGATAAATTCAACACCATGAATACTTGCTTCAATCATGCGGTTAACGGCATTTCCGCCACCGCCACCACAACCAATTACCTTAATTACAGTAGGACTGTTATTATTAACCTGTGGAGAAACTAACGGTTCATTCTGTTCGTTTAATTCCTCATCACTGAAATCTTCAACTATTGATAAATTCATATTTCCTCCCATTTTATGAATTACATTACTTTACTGAACCTTAAAAAAATATTTTTTTAATTTTTTTGAAGAATCCATCCCCTTCTTTATTACTTTTTACATTCTGTTTACGTTTTGATTTTTTGCGTAAATCGCGTTTTTCCAGGATTCCTTTATTTGCAACTAAAAGACCAATTGCTGTTGCAAACTCTGGATTTCTGTACTGTTCTTCAATTCCGCCCAGACTTTCAGGAACTCCAACTCTTACAGAAGAAGTTTTAAATACGCTTTGGGCAAGTTCAACAACACCTTCCATTCTTGCACCTGCACCTGTAAGGATTATATTTCCTGATAACTGTTTTATTGAATCATTTGTATTTTTAATGATTGCAGCCTTTACCATGGTAAAAATCTGTTCCATTCTTGCCTGAATAATCTGGCACAAATCAGATTTTCCGATAACTTCAGGGGCACGGCCACCAACTCCAGGTAAAATTACATCATCATCAGATTCTATACCAGGAAGCCAGCAGCAGCCTGATTCGATTTTTATTTTTTCGGCAGCAGCAACTGGGATTCCTGTTACAATGGCTATGTCATTTGTTACAAAGTTTCCACCTACCTGAACAGAAGCTGTACTGATTGGAGCACCGTTTAATAAAACAATTACATCTGTAGTTCCAGCTCCCAAATCAATAATAATTGATCCAAGTTCCATTTCATCTTCATGGCAGACAGCCTGAACTTCGGCAAGAGTTTTGAGCATAACACCATCAAGACCATAACCTGCTCTTGTCATACAGGAACGGATATTCTGAATTACATTTTTTGAAGCAGTAACAATATGGACTTCTGCTTCCAGTTTGAATCCTAATCTGTTTACAGGATCTGAAATTCCGCCTACACCATCAACCAGATAATTCTGAGGAATTACATGGATTTTTTCGCGATCAGCAGGATAATTTATTGCGGTTGCGATATCTATTACTTTTGCAACATCTTCTGGAGTTACTGCACTGGTATTATTTTTTCCGTTAGGACGAATAGGTACAACACCACGTGAATTTTCACTTTCTATCTGAGAACCTCCGATAGAAGCAATTACTGAACTTGCAATTATTCCGGCTTCCTGTTCTGCACTTTCAATTGCGTCTTTTATTACATCTTTTGCATCTTCAATATTAACAATTACTCCTTTTCTTAAACCATCGGATTTTTTTGAAGAAGTTGCAATTGCGTGCAGGTTACCGCCTTCTGCTACT
>JAEEGH010024176.1_pt1 | contig 12287 bp, 10 predicted proteins | sample 9134181 | NCBI WGS metagenome assembly JAEEGH01 (sample SAMN16246544, study PRJNA631951) | gut metagenome | biome: gut microbiome; feature: rumen; material: DP-attached | host: Bos | place: Iran: Karaj | collected 2018-10
CAAAAACGGCGGGGTTTACGGGCACGAGACTCGGCTATACCGTTATTCCCAAAGCGCTTCGCCGCTTTAATATGAGTTTTAACGAAATGTGGGTAAGGAACCGCACGACCAAAACCAACGGCGTTTCATATATTATTCAGAAAGGCGGTGCGGCGGTCTTTACCGACGAAGGTCAGAAAGAGATAAAAGAGAATATAGCGTATTATAAAGAAAACGCAAAAATTTTAATGAAAGTTTTAGACGAGTTTAATATCGGATACACGGGCGGGGTAAACGCACCGTATATATGGCTTAAATGTCCGCATAATCTTGACAGTTGGGCGTTTTTCGATATGCTCCTTAACGAAACACAAGTCGTCGGAACTCCCGGTGAAGGGTTCGGGAAATGCGGCGAAGGCTTTTTCCGCTTTTCTACTTTCGGCAGTCGCGAAGACACTTTGGCGGCGGCGGGTAGGCTTAAAAGTTTAATGAATAAAATTTTTGAAAAGTAAGACAGACAAAGTAAAAAATAAAAAATCTCGAAAAAAGACGCACCTATGCGTGCGTCGGTTAAGACAGGGCTATTCCCGAAAATAAAAAACCACCCGCTATGCGGGTGGTTTTTATTTAACAACCGTTATTCCGTTTTGTCGGAGTCGTCCGATTCCCGAGGCTTTTCTTCTTCGCCGAAGTCCTGAACTTCGCCGTAAACGTAAGCGTCGTTTTCCGTCTCTTCTTTTATTTCTTCCGTGGGTTCTTCGACCTGCGGTTCTTCGACTTCTTGTACGGGTTCTTCCTGTATTTTCTTCGCGGGTTCGTCTTTTACCTTTTCCGCTTTTTCTTTACTTTCTTTTATCGCTTTTTGCGCCGCAGTTCTGCTGGAAACTTTGTAGTGCGATCTCGCGTCGCTCTTGTTGGCTATACGTTTTCTTCTCAGGTTCTTGATAACGAGAGCGATTATCGCAAGAAGCAACGCGCCCGCGAGCAGTACCGACGAGAAAGAGAGCCAGAAGTTTGCGGAATCGGTTTTGGCACCGCACCCGCTGCCTTCTTCGTCGCCTTCGTCTATACCGTCGTAAGGATTGCTTACTACGGGATCTACCGTGTTATACACGGCGTAAATATCGGTGGAACTTTCCGCCCAGATATATTTCGGCGAGTAAGATACCGCTTTATCGGGATATTCTGCGTTGAACTGTTCTTCGGTCTCGGTAAGTTCTCTCGTGTAGGATATGAGCGTAAGTTCGTCTCTTCCTATATCGTAAAGCGGGTTGCCCGACTTACTGAACGCCGAAGCCTGCGAAGACGGTTCGGAAAATCCCGACGAAACGCTTACCGTGATGCCGCTTATAAAGACGTAGCCTTGCGAAGCGGTGGAGTCGTTTCCGTCCCTGCCGCCGTTCCATACTTCCACGCGGAAGTTCTTCGCCGAAGCGCCGTTCGCTATATAGAAACTTACCGTAACGAAGCCGTCGACGGCTTTTGCCATTTCTTCCGCGGATAAGATTATCTGCAATTTATGATCTTCCGCCTTAACGGTCTCGCCGTTTAAGGTAAAGTCCGCAAATTCCATAACGGTCTTGTCTGCCTTCGACGTATCGACTATATAGATATACGCCTTGGCGTCGCCGGTAACCCTTACTTTTGCGGAGACCTTCGCGTACGCGCTTGCGTTTATCGTTTTGGAAGCGCCTATAAAGCCGTAATGGTCGGCGTTCTTGTTGTAGATAACTATGGGCTGAATATCGTCTTCGCCGTTATAGGCGTCGCCGAGATTCGCCGTAAGGTTCGCGTCCGCATAGCCCGCGAGATATTTGGTATTGATAAGTCCCGCATACCCGTCTTCGCCGCCGAAATCGGTTCTCGTATTGACTGCGGTTTCCAGATTGCTGTCTTCGGTCTCTTCCTTGATATAGGTGTGATTCGCGACTATACCGAAGTAATCTTTCACGGGTGACGGGCTGTGGGTGATAGTTCCCACGTTCCCGCTTGCGGGGGAAAGTCCGTAAGTCGCGGTGTCGGACTGTTCGCTGTAATCGGCGGTGTAGCCCGCGTAAAGCGACCTTATGGCGTTAGCCCCGTCGGAAAAGAAGTGATATATCCTGTGTTCCGCGCTTTCTTCGTCGTGATCCAAGGTTCCCGTGGCGATTTTAAGGTCTTTAAGTACGACCGTGCCGGAAGCGAAAGCCTGCGCGCTCTTAACGGAGTTGATATCGTTGGGTCCCACCACTATTTCGAGACGGAACTTTCTGTCGCCGACTTTGAAGTTATTCTTTACGAGTAACGTCGCGGAAGTAAATTCGCCTTCCTTATTTACGGAAGAGAAAGACGCCGCCGCGGCGCGTTTTTCCACCGTTTCGCCCGAGATATCGAAAATATCTACGGTAACGGCGGTAGAACCGAGCGTTTTTAAGCGGTTGGAGATAAGGAAGGTAACGAGCGCGTAACCGTTCGCGCCGACCGTAAATTCTTCGCCGCCCGCGACGTTTAACGTGCCGCTTGCTCTGTTAAGGGTAAGGGTAACGTCGTTGCCGCTCGTTTCTGCGGCGACGGTACTTTCGTCGCCCACCAAGGTCTTACTGGTTATATTTTCGGCTCCTTCCTTTACGTTGGAAACGGTATAACCGAAATCGCCGGAAAACGCCTTGGGAGTAAAGAACGTAGCGACGCTGCCTGCTATACTCATATCGTAGAGATAATAAACGGTTCTTTCCGCCTGTTCGCCGTCCAATACGTATTCGGGGGAGTCTTCCGCTCCGAGAACGAACCCTTGAGTGTCGTTCACGGTTTTACCTGCTGTTTCCGCGTCGAAATCTTCTATTTTTTCGACTTTAACGCCGTCGAAGAAAGCCGTGCCTTCGGCAAAATTCAGCCCTTCGGTGGCAGATCCGTCGCCGTAACCCAAACCCAGCACGATAGTGAAGGTGGAAACGTAGTTCGCGTCGGCTTTGAAATACACGACGTAGTTTGTCCACTCGGTGTCGGTAATATTGCTTATTTTGAATTGCGCCTGCGAACTGCCGCCTATCGAGTTGGATATCCTTATATTCGCGCCGCCCTTACTTAAAAGCAGGGTCTTTACCCAAACGGATATTTTATAGACTTCGCCCTTTTCGACGGATACGGTCGAAGCGGAAGTGATTTTCTGCGCCGTACCGAAACCGTAGTCGGAGTTTTTGGCGTAGTTGTTCATCATGTAGACGAAAGAATCTTCCGCGCCTTCGTGCGTTCCGGGGTTTAAGAAATCGGGGGTAATATAGTTATCGGTGATATATTTTTTGATATCTTCGGCGGTGGGTTCGTAGTCATCGTCACCTTTTTCGGTTTTTATCGCCGCGGTTATATCTTCGTCGGTAACGTTATTCCTGTTTTTGAAATAGTTGACGAAATCGCTGTCGCCGTAAAGGGTGGAAATAAGTTCCTTAAAAGCAATCTCGCTCGTATCCGCGATACCGGAATTGACGGTGGAAGACGCCGCGGAATTATCCGCCGCTCTCGACCAGCCGGTCGCCGAAGTTACGGGGAAATCGGAAAGTTTCTTGTTATACGTTCCGAAAGCGAAATCGGCGTTTGAGACGGGAGAAGTATTTTCTTCCGTATAAGAATAGGTCGTGGTGTCGGAAGACGACGAGTCGTCGGACTTACCGCAAGCGGTAAAGAAGAAACACGACGTCATTATAAGGCACACCGCAGTGAGAAGTATCAGAATACGGGTTTTGATTTTTGAGTTGCGATTGTCAGTCATAGGTTCACCTTTAAGAAAAAAAGTACGCTGTTATTTTGCGCGCACAGGCGCACGATAAATTTATTATATATTATTTTGAAACAAAAATCAACCTTAATAATCAACTTTTTGGGGCTATTTTCTTTTCTTCGGCGAAAAACGCCTAAAAAAAACGGAATTGCAGACAATATTTTCTGTGAAAAAATCCGCAAACGCAAAAAAAGAAACGTGGAAAAAAATCTTAACGGGGCTTATCGCGGGGCTTTTGAACGGGCTTTTCGGCGGTGGCGGCGGTATGGCGGTAGTGCCGTGCCTTACCTTTATCTGCGGCTATCCCGTAAAAAAAGCCCACGCCACGGCGATACTCATAATACTTCCGCTGTCGGTTTTAAGCGGCGCGATATATTTTTCTTTCGGTAAGTTCGACCTTAAAATCTCGCTTCTCGTAACGGCGGGCGTAACGGCGGGCGGGGTAGTCGGCGCATTGTTTTTGAAAAAGCTCAAAAACAAAGCGGTTACCGTGATATTTTCCGTAGTTATGGCGGCGGCGGGCGTTAAAATGCTGTTTTTTTAAGGAGAAAAAATGGAATTCGGGTTGATTGTTGCGGGGTTGTTAGGCGGTGTTCTCGGCGGTATGGGTATGGGCGGCGGCACTCTTACCATACCTTTACTGCGTATATTTTTCGACGTGGATCAGCATATCGCGCAGGCGGCGAACCTTATAGGTTTTATTCCCATGGCGGCGGTTACGCTTGTAATACACTTCAAAAACCGTCTTATCGAAAAAAAAGGCGTTTTAACGATAATACTCGCGGGGCTTTTATCCTGCGCTTTGGGCGCGTACCTTGCAAGTCTTACCCCTTCCGACGTACTTAAAAAAGTGTTCGGCGGGTTCCTGCTTTTGCTGTCGGTTATCCAGTTCGTTTCGGTTTTAAGGGCGAAAAAGTAAAAAATTTTTTGTGCATTTTGCCGCCGACAAACCGTTTACAAAAAACGCGGAAAATTTTCTTAAAACCCGACTTTTGCGACAAAATTTTCCGAAAAAACCGCACCGTAAAACCCATTTGCGTCCGTATAATTCCGATAAAAATTTTTTTGACGAAAAGTTGCACAAATTTAAAAAAACGACTATACAAACACAATATGTTGTGATATAATTATGATAAATTCGGAAAATAAGTCATTTTGTGGTGGTGAATAAAGTGGAAAAAATAGGGATCATTGATTTAGGCTCGAATACCGCAAGATTATTGATAGTGGAAGTAAGCGAAGGGGGCTACTTCCGTATAGTGGATCAATTGAAAGAAGCACCGCGGCTCGGCGAAGGGATGGAAAAGGAAGGGTTTTTAAAACCCGCGAGAATCCAGGCGACGATAAGAGTTCTCAAAATGTTCAGGAAACTCTGCGACGTCAACGGGATAGAAAGGATAATCGCCGTGGCGACCGCGGCGGTAAGGCGCGCCAAAAACCAGCGTAGTTTTTTGGACGAAGTTTCGGCGACCTGCGGCATAAAATTAAGGGTGCTTTCGGCGGAAGAAGAGGCGCTTTACGTTTACCGCGGCGTCATCAACAGCATGGATATACCGAAAGGTATAATTTTGGAAATCGGCGGCGGCAGTACCAAAATAATCTATTACAACAGGCGTAATCTGTTAAATTACGAAACGTTGCCTTTCGGGGCGATAACCTTAACGGAACTTTTCGAGAGCGAAAATCTTACGCCCGCGGAACAGTCGGACAAGGTGGAAGCGTTCTTTAAGGACCAGTTGGAGCGGATAGAGTGGTTAAAGACCGTCGATCCCGAAACGCAGATGATAGGCGTGGGCGGGTCTTTCCGTAATCTTTGCCGCATGACAAAGATAATGAAAAAATATCCCATGCGTACGATACATAACTACGTCGTAAAGGACGAAGATTTCGGGCACGTTTACGACCTTTTGAAGACTTTGGATCTCGACAGGAAAAAGAGAATAAAAGGTCTTTCGAGCGGCAGAGCGGATATTCTTCCCAGCGCGTTCGCGGCGATAAAAGCCTTTAAGGATTATATGAATCTCGGCGACGTGGTGATATCCGGCAGCGGGTTAAGGACGGGGATAATGTTCAATTACGCCGTACCGACCACCATAGACAAGCCTATTTCCGACGTTTTGGGGTTCTCTCTCAACACTATTTTGGACGAATACGGACTCGACCGTCAGCACGTAGAGCACACCGTACTCCTTTCGGTGCAGTTATTCAAGCAGTTAAGGGTACTGCACAAGTTCCCGAGACAGTACATAAAGATACTTAAAATCGCGTCGTACCTGTACGAATCGGGAAAACGCGTCGGATTTTACAACTTTGAAAAGCACAGCGCGTACATAATACTCAACTCCAACGTTTACGGCGTGAGCCACAGGGATCTCGTAATGGCGTCTTTCGTCGCGGGAAGCACGGGGATAGACGACATAAACTTAATGGACTGGGCGAGATACCGTGACCTGCTTACCGACGAAGATATGGACGCCGTGCGCAAGATGGGCGTTATTTTAAGGATAGGAAACGCGCTGGATCGGAGTATGTCTTCGGTGGTTTTGGGTGTCAACTGCGATATTCTGGGCGATTCCGTTATCATGAAGACCGAACTCGACGGCGAAGCGTCTCTGGAACTCAACGCCGCTATGGAGATAGGCTCGGATTTCAGAAAGATATTCAAAAAGAATTTAGAGATACTTTAAGCGGTATAATACTCTCGCGCCGTGTTTAGCACGGCGCGTATTTTTAAGGAGAATAAAATGGCGCGGGAAAAATTCGCCGTGGATCTCGGCAGCGCGTACACGAATATTTACAAACTCGGCAGCGGGCTCGTTTTAAGCGAACCCACCGTTGCGGGCGTGGAAACGGGGGAAAAGCCGGTAGTAAAGGTCATCGGGGCGGAAGCGTATAAACTTATAGGCAAAACGTCCAAAAACACCAAGATGGTTTTTCCCGTATTCGAGGGCGAAATTGTCAACGCCGACGTTTGCGCGGCGGTACTTGCGGGGTTTTTAAGCAAGATAAGGAGCGGGAAGATTTTAAGTCCCGAAGTGCTTTTTTCGGTGCCCTGCGGGGTAAGTCCCAAAACCGTGGAAAACTATCGCTACGTCGCGGCAAAATGCGGCATAAAAAAGGTATGTTTCGCGGAAAGTCCTATTCTTGCCGCGTTAGGGCAAAGAATACCGCTTACCGAATCTTCGCCGTGTTTTTGCGTGGATATGGCGGGCGGGGTAACGAATATCGCCGCGGTATCGCTTGACGGCGTTATAGCGGGGATATCGGTGAACTTCGGCGGCAACAAGATAAGCGCGGACGTGATAGACTATCTTTCGGAGTATTACGGCGTGCAGATAGGGTTGCAGACGGCGGAACGCCTTAAAAGAGAAATAGCGAGTTTAGACGAAAACGACGCGCTTTCCACTCTCGTAAACGGCAGAAACGTAGAAACGGGTACGCCGTGTTCGGTTTCGGTAAGGGCGAAGGATCTCGTAAAACCCGTAAGAAAATATTACGACAAGATAGCGGAACTTGCCACGGAACTGTTAAAGAAACTTCCGCCGGAAGTGTCCGCCGAGATAACCCACGCGGGGATATATGTTTCGGGCGCGGAGTCGGGAGTTTACGGGCTTGAAAGTTATTACGGCAAACTTTTCGGTATGAAGATAAACGTCGCCGAAAAGGGGAAAACCAGCGTCGCGTTAGGCGGCGGGATCGCACTCGGCAACGAAGACATACTGAAGAAGATAACGCTTAAAACCGACTGATATTTCAAGCGACATATTACCGCATATTTTGGACGTAAAGTCCAAAATATGCGGTTTTTTTTGCCGTAAAATAGTGGCAGGAGAAAGACGTGGCAAGAAAAATAGTCGTTACTTCCGGTAAAGGCGGAGCGGGAAAGACCACGGTTACGGCAAATCTCGGCATATTTTTAGCGAAAACGGGCGCGAGAGTGGTGCTGGTGGACGTGGATTTCGGGCTTAATAATTTAGACGTCGTGATGGGAGTGGAAAACAAAATAGTGTACGACGTGGCGGATATTTTAGACGGCAGGTGTCGTGTAAAACAGGCGCTTGTGCAGGATAACGGACACAAAAACCTGTTCGTTCTGCCGTCTGGAAGCCTTACCGCGTCGTCCCCCGTGAGCGGTCAGCAATTAAAACTTATAACTGAAAGTCTTTCGGAACTTTTCGACTACGTTATTTTAGACTGTCCCGCGGGGCTGGACTGCGGATTTCACCGCGCCGTCGCCTGCGCCGACGAAGCGGTGGTGGTTACAACCCCCAACCTTCCGAGTTTAAGGGACGCCGACAAAGCCGTAACTATCCTTAAAAGTTACAGGCTGAATAAAATTTCTCTCGTGGTCAACAGGGCGCGGGGCGACCTTATAATGAGCGATAAAATGCTGTTTCCGAAAGACATAGAATCGCTGCTTAAAATCCCGCTTATCGGGGTTTTGCCGGAAGAAGACGCCGTGTTTTTGTCGAGCGGATACACTCTTCCCAAAAGTTGCGATTCCTATAAGGCGTACAAGATACTCGCTAATAACCTTCACAAAAATTCGGGGAAGATATACGACGTTACGGCAAAGTACAGCGGGTTTTTCGGGAGCATCAGAAGGAGTATAAAAAGAAGCGTATGAAATCGGAAAAGAATTATCTTCTGCGCATGGAAAACCTTATTAACAACGACAGACTCAAAAATTCCGCGGACTTTACGGAACTGCTTTCTTCCGACGTCAATAAAGTCATGCGGGAATACTTCGACTATAAGGAAAAACCACTTCTCGAAGTGGTGAAGACGGGCAACGCCTACCGCGTTACCGTAACGCTTACGGCGACGGCGGTAAGGGCGTTTTCTTCGGTGCCGCCGGATACGGCGGTGTAAAAGCGATAAAAAAAGCGTTGCGCGGTCGCGCAACGCTTTTTTCAGGCGTTCCGATGCTACGAAATATGTTTTATAAACGTTGACAACCACAATATATAGTAGTATAATTAAAATACTTTATGTGCGCGCTACGGCGCGCAAAGGAGATATTATGGCTAACGTGTTGGACGTATTGAAAGAGCGCGGATTCATAAAACAGACTATCTACGAAGACGAACTGTATAAACTGTTAAGCGAAGAAAGCGTGCCTTTTTACGTCGGTTTCGATCCTACGGCGGACAGCCTTCACATAGGGCATTATATTCCCATAATGGCTATGGCGTGGATGCAGAAATTCGGGCATAAGCCCATCGCCCTTTTCGGCGGCGGCACGGGTATGATAGGCGATCCTTCGGGCAGAAGCGACATGCGCCAGATGCTTACCAAAGAGACCATAAACCACAATATAGAGTGTTTTAAGGCGCAGATGTCGAGATTCATACGTTTCGACGGGGAAAACGCCGCCGTCGCAGCAAACAACGCCGACTGGCTTTTGGACCTTAACTACGTCGATTTTTTAAGGGATATCGGGGTGTATTTTTCGGTAAACAAGATGCTTACCGCCGAGTGCTTTAAACAGCGTATGGAAAAGGGGCTTACCTTTCTGGAATTCAACTATATGCTGATGCAGGGGTACGACTTTTTGTATCTCAACAGAAAATACGGCTGTAAACTCGAAGTGGGCGGGGACGACCAGTGGTCGAATATGCTTGCGGGCGTCGATCTTATCCGCCGTAAAGAGAGCAAGAGCGCGTTCTGTCTTACCTGTACGCTTTTATTGAACAGCGAAGGCAAAAAGATGGGAAAGACGCAGAAAGGCGCGCTGTGGCTGGACGAAAACAAGTGTTCGGTGTACGATTTCTATCAATATTTCCGCAACGTGGAAGACGTAAAGGTGGAAGAATGCATGCGCCTTCTCACCTTTATGGATATGGAAGAGATAAAAGAACTGACGAAGTATAAAGACGAAAGGATAAACGCCGCGAAAGAAAGGCTTGCCTTCGAAGTGACGAAACTCGTGCACGGCGAAGAAAAAGCGACGGAAGCGCAACGTCAGGCAAGGGCGGCTTTCGGCGCGGGCAGCGAAGAAGATATGCCGACTGCGGAAATAGACGGTAATACGCAAACGGTTGCAGACCTTCTGGTGCTTTGCGGACAGGCAAAGTCCAAAGGGGAAGCGAAACGCCTTATAGAAGGCGGAGGGGTGTCCTTAAACGACGAAAAGATAAAGGACGCCTTCGCAATAATTCCCGAAGAGTTAAGGGGAAAGGGAGAATTTATCCTTCATAAGGGCAAGAAAGTCCATATCAAGATAATCGTAAGATGAATTCCTTTAAGACGGTAGAAGGGCTTTGCGAAAAGGTCTTTATCGTGGAGCGGTCTAAATTTATATGCGCCGTAAAGGGCGTAAAAAGCGAAGAAGACGCTAAATCTTTCGTGGCGGAAACGCGTAAGAATCACCCTTTCGCCACGCATAACTGCTACGCCTATATCGTCGGGGATAAGGGTCTTACAAGAAAGTTTTCCGACGACGGCGAACCGCAAGGGACCGCGGGTATGCCGATACTGAACGTACTTGCGACAAAAAGGCTTTTCAACGTCGTCGCCGTGGTAACGCGGTATTTCGGCGGTGTGAAACTCGGCGCGGGTGGGCTTACCAGAGCCTACGGCAACGCCGTGGCGGAAACGGTGAATTTTTCGGCGGTAAAAGAGATGTTTCCGTCGGTGTTTTACGGAATAAAGGCAAGTTATTCCGATTATAAGAAAATAGCACAGAGCTTAACTTTATACGCAGACGTAACGGGGGTTTCGTACGGCGAAGACGTTACGGCGGACTGCGTCGTAAAAGAAGAACTTTCCGAAAAGTTTTTAAAGTTCATAAAGGAAACGGCTTTCGGCGTTTCGGTAACGGAAAAGGGGGTCGGGTATCACCCGTTCGGATAATGTCGGTAATCACCGCTATAACCCTTCAGAAAAACAATAAAGAAAGATGCAACCTATTCGTGGACGGCGAATTTTTCGCGGGCGTTTCTCTGGAAACGGTAATGCGGTTTCGCCTGAAAGTCAACGCCGAGACCGACGCGGAAAAACTTGCCGAAATACTCGATTCCGCCGAGAAACAGGAAGCGACGGAAAAGGCGATAGCCTACTCTGCCAAGTCTTTAAAGACCAAAAAGCAGGTAAAGGACTATCTTCTTCGCAGGGGGTACAAAGAAAGCACCGTTTGGTACTGCATAGACAAACTGAAAGAGTATTCGTACATAGACGACGGGGAGTATTCGAAGCGTTATATAGAGAGCACGGCGAAAACGCAGGGCAAAAGGCTTATCGAATACAAACTTATGATGAAAGGCGTTAAAAAGGAAGATATCGAAAAGGCTTTCGAAAACGCCGAAACGGACGATGCGGAAAACGCCCGCAAACTTGCCGAAAAACACCTGCGAAACAAAGAAATCACCGCGGAAAACGTGCGAAAGGCCTATAAGTATCTTATCGGCAGGGGATTTTCTTACGAACAAGCGGACGACGCGATAAAGAAATTCAGAGCGGAAACGGACGACGGACGGGACTGAAATGGAAAGGGTTTTAACGGTAGCGGAAATGCGCGAAGCCGAACGTTATACGGAAAGCGTTCTCGGACTACCCGAAAGCACGCTTATAGAAAGGGCGGGCGTCGCGCTCGCGGACGAGATAATAAAAAGGTTCGCAGGCGGCAGGGTACTCGTTTGCGTCGGGCGCGGCAACAACGGCAAAGACGGAAAAACGCTGGCGAAAATTCTTTCGGCGCGGCACGGGTTCAGCGTGTCGGTGTTCAATGCGGAAACCGCGTTTTTCAAACTGTTCGATAAAAAATTCGATATAATCGTGGATTGTCTGTTCGGCACGGGGCTTAACCGAGAAGTAACGGGCAGATACAAAACGGCGATAGATAAGATAAACGAAAGCGGCGCGTTCGTTATATCCTGCGATATTCCGAGCGGAATAAACGGGGACAGCGGCAAAGTGATGGGCGCGGCGGTGAAAGCCGACCTTACCATAGCCGTGCAGGAATATAAAACCGGCTTGTTTTTGGGCGACGGGATAGAATATTCTGGGGAAACGGTCGCGCGCGACATAGGTATAAGCGTCTGGACGGAAAATTGCGCGCATAAAATGACCGATAAGGACGTGACGATGCTGTTTCCCGAAAGAAAGAGAACGTCTAACAAGGGCGATTTCGGCAGAGTGGCGGTCGTCGGCGGCAGTAAAAGTTATTCGGGCAGCGTGATACTGTCGAAGAACGCGCTTTCGGCGTATAAGACGGGCGCGGGGTATTCGCAGATAGCCGTTCCCGAATGCATTTTCAACGGCGTTATGGGGTTGGACCCCGAGTGCGTACTAACGGCGCTTCCCGACGACGGGAATTCGGTAAAATTTGATAAAGACGCGCTTTTACCGCTTATGAAAAACGACGCGATAGCCTTCGGAATGGGTATGGGGGTTACCCAAGGCGTGTACGATTCGTTGCGGTTTCTTCTCGAAAATTATAACGGCAGACTGCTTATAGACGCCGACGGGTTGAACGCGCTCGCAAAATTCGGCAAAGAGCCTTTGAAAAATAAAAAATGTCAGGCGGTACTCACCCCGCATATAGGGGAGTTTT
>JAEEGH010024177.1_pt1 | contig 12287 bp, 5 predicted proteins | sample 9134181 | NCBI WGS metagenome assembly JAEEGH01 (sample SAMN16246544, study PRJNA631951) | gut metagenome | biome: gut microbiome; feature: rumen; material: DP-attached | host: Bos | place: Iran: Karaj | collected 2018-10
GGATACCAGCGGCGAAGGTCGTTCCAACGGATGCCTTCGAACATGAACTCATAGCGGCGCTCTTTCTGGAGGCGCTCGAAGGTGTAGCCGCTGTACGGGGCCAGACCGGCGCGGGCGCGGAGCCGGTTCATACCGGTGGCTTCCTCCTTCAGCTCATCCAGCATCAGCAGCACATCGGCGAAACGGATGTAGATGGCGTCGTTCTTGTTTCCGCTCTTGGCATTGTTGTCGACGGCGCTGTTGATGGCGTGGAAGAAGTTCTTGAACATATTGGACATGGTGCCGTCGGAATAGCAGGCCATGGACATGTATTTCTTGGGATAGAAGAGGGTTCTCTCCACTTCCTTGTCGGATCTTCCTTCGAAGTTGGGGAGCTCCACGTAACCGTCGGCGAACCAAGGATGGACCTCATTGGCTCTCTTGGTAGCCAGGAAGGAGCCATAGAAGCGCTTGTCGGCGGGGCCGTAATCGGGATCTTCGTACCACTCCTTGACCATGATGGGATTGACGGACGCATTGCCGTTCGATCCGGCGGTATAAGGATAGCTGTTCTTGTCCGGAGACTGGCTCTTGTTACGGAAGCCGATCCACTCGGAGAGACGGTTGCGGTTATTGTCGGTGAGCGAGAAATGAACGCCCCAGATGGTCTCCTTGCTGTGGTTGCCTACCCAGTGAAGATTCTCGTGGTTGGCGTAGGTGTCGAAATCGGCGTCATACGCGACACCGCTGGAATACTCGTTGGTGTAAGGCCAGATTTCGCGCTGGTCATTCTCCAGGTCGAACTTGGAGACGCTGGAATCGGCACAGTTCTCCAGATAGGCGATTACCTGATCCTTGGAGATGGAACCTCCCTTCTCGGCCGGGAGCGGAAGATCGCTCTTCTTGTAGAAGCCCGTGTAGAACAGCCAGACACGGCCCAGGAGCGCCTCGGCGGCATACTTCGTAGCACGTCCGCACTGGTTGTTGTCCCTGGAATAACCGTATTTCGCCGGAATGAGGTCGATGGCATCGACAAGGTCGGAAGCGATGGCCCCGTAGATCTCGTCAACCGTCGCCTTGGGCGTATTCTCCACTTTGGACGAAAGCACCAGCGGGAAGGTTTCGTGCCGCTCGGCGAGGATCCAGAGGAAGAAGGCTCTCATGAAGTGGGCCTGCCCCAGGTACCAATTCTTGTTGTCCCCCGTGAAGAGGTCGTCATCCATGTCGGAGATGGCCTCCAACGCGAAGTTGCAGCGGAAAAGGGCCTCGTAGTAGCTCTTCCAGGGTGAATTGGTCTCGTCGCCGGAAATCTCGAGCAGACGGTCGGCGGCCGAAGTCTCCGTGGAAGACTCGGAACCATGGCCGTAAACATCGTCACTGGCAATCATGTCCCGGAACAGGGTGATCCGGAAAATACTGCCGTTGTACAGGGAATACATCGAATAATAAGCGGCATTGACCAACTGCTCCGCCTCTTTTTCGTTCCGAGGGTAAGAGGACGTGTCCGGTTTCTTATAGTTCGTCGTATCCAGCATATGGTCAAACTTGTCACAGCAGACAAGGCCAAAGACACAGGCGACCAGGATAATTATAATCTTTTTCATTTTCTTGCGAGTTTAGAATCTGATGCTGACACCAGCCATATAAACCTTAGGGGAAGGATAGTAACCGGTGTCGATACCGGAAGCCCAGGGATACTGCATACTGTAGCGGCCGACTTCGGGATCCATGCCGTCATATCCTGTGAAAGTGAAGAGGTTCTGTCCCGTCACAAAGACTCTGAACGTCTGGAAAGGAAGCTTCTTGATCAGCTGCTTGAAATCATATCCGAAAGTAATGTTGCGGATCTTGATGTAATCGGCGTCCTGTGCCCAGATGTCACTGTTGTAACCGTTGCACTTGAAGTTGTTGTGAGAACCGTCCGAGAAGCGCGGGAACTTGTTGGTGGAACCTTCGCCGGTCCAGTATCGATTGACAAGGTTGTTGGTGAAACCCTCCAGATCCTGCAGGGCGAACTGACGGTAGCTCTGCATGACCTGCTGGCCGAACGCGCCGGAACCGTTGATGCTGAAGTCGAAGCCCTTCCACTGGAAGCCGAAGTTGAAGCCGAGGAGGAAGTCCGGGTGCGGGTTACCGATTTCGACACAGTCGTCCTGGTCATACTTGCCGTCGTTGTTCTGGTCGATCCAGATCACGTCACCCGGCTGAGCAAGCTCATAGCCGTTCATGAAGGCATATCCCTTGGCGTTGTAAGCGTCAATCTGGGCCTGGTTCTGGAAGATACCCTCGCTGGCGATACCCAGGAAGTAACCGATCGGCTTGCCCGGTTCGGCGCGGAAGCCTTCCAGGTTACGCACGTTCTCGGAGAGAATCTTGGCTTCACCCTTGATGTACTTATCGGCGTTATTGACATAGAGGACGGTGTTCTTGTTGAACGAACCGTTGACACCGATGTTGTAGCTGAAATCGCCGATGTGGTCGTTCCAGGTAAAGCTGAGCTCGATACCGGAGTTACGGACGGCACCGCCGTTCTTGTTGGAAGCATCTGCACCCAGGATGGCCATCTGCTTAGGTTTGACCAGCCAGTCCTTGGTATCCTTGCGATACCAGTCGAAGATGACGCCCAGGCGGCTCTGGAAGAAACGGGAATCGAAGCCGATGGCCGTCTGCTCGGAGGTCTCCCAGGTAAGGTCAGGGTTGGGGGTACGGTCGGGATAAGCGGCCACCGAAGGGTTCGTCTGGTCATAGGTGAAGTCGTAGGAACCGCCCAGCGAAATCGTGGAGGCATACTGGAAATTGTCGATGCTGCAGTTACCGTTCTGTCCCCAGCTTCCACGGATCTTGAAGAAGCTGAGCCAGTCCTGGGTACCCGCCATCCAAGGCTCGGAGGTCACGACCCAACCTGCGGATACGGACGGGAACACACCCCATCTGTAGTACGTGTCCCCGTCATGTCCGGCAAAGTTGCAGGAACCGTCGGAACGGAGAATGGCCGTAAACAGATACTTATCCTTGTAGTTGTAATTGACACGGCCGAAGAAGGAGAGGAGTTCCATGTAAGGAACCGTGTTATCACCGCTCATTTCCGCGTCCTCGTCCGAGGTAAGCGCATTCTCGACCTGACCGAGGTTTGCGGCATCCCAGAAACCCCGCTTGGTGTGGGAACGGGTTCCGTTGAGTTTCATGCCCCAGCCCCTCTGCTCGACAGAAGTACCGACGAGTGCCTCGACGGTATGGGCCTTGGCAAATGTTTTCTTGTAGTTGGCCGTCGTTTCCCAGGTCCAGTGCGTTGACACTTCCGCACTCTGTTTCACGGTGTCATAGTCCTTGTAATTCGCGGCAGCGAGCTGATACGCAGGCTTATACTCGCGCGCATAGGCGGTATAGGCACGGAAACCGAAGGCGGAACGGAGCTTGAGATCCTTGATCGGGCTGACCTCCAGATAGACATTACCCTGGACTCGCACGTCCTTACCTTGTTTTTCACCCAGGTCGGCTTCCTGCAGCGAGTTGACTTCCTCATCCTTGACGAGCCAGTCGTCCCGCAGCTGCTTTTCATAGGTATAAAGCGTTCCATCCAGGTCGTACGCCGGGAGGAGCGGGGTCTTAATCAGCGCATTCTTGACATCGTTGCCGAAAATGCTGTTGCTGCTGGATCCACGGGAATCCGTGACGGAGACAGTCACGTTCTCACCGAGCTTGATGACATCCCGGTTGTTCTTCTTCAGGATGGTGAAATCCGTATTGGCACGGACGGTGGTTCTGTCATAATAGTTGGGCTTGGTCATGCCCAGGGTTCCTTCCTGATAGGACTTGGTGAAGCTGAAAGAGTATCTGACCGATTCACCGCCGCCGTTGATGCCCAGCGCCATGTTGTTGGTAGGGGCATTATGATTGACGGAAGCCTCGAACCAGTCGGTTCCGTTCCACAGGCCCTGTTCCATCCACTTTTTCTGCACCGGCATCAGCTTGTCGATGTCATAGTAATGCTGTCCCTCCTTGAGGGTTCCCTTGGCGATGAATTCGCGGTCGATCAAATCCAGGTATTCCGAGGCGGAGACAGGGCGGACACCGTTGGTGTTAGGCTGCTGGAAACCCGTGTACGCGTCAAAGGTAACGGTAGCTTTCTTCTCACCCTGCTTTCCCTGTCTGGTCGTGACGAGGACGACACCGTTCGCGGCACGCGCACCGTAAATGGCGGCGGAGGCAGCGTCCTTGAGGATGTCGATGGACTCGATGTCGGCGGGGTTGAGCTCATCCAGGTGACCGCCGGCCACACCGTCGATGACGATGAGCGGGCTGGCGGAACCGGTCGTTCCCAGACCGCGGACGGTGATGGTGTAACCGGAACCCGGCAGACCGTTGTTCTGGGTGATGTTGACACCCGGGACGGAGCTGTAGAGGGCGCCCAGCGCGTTGGTGGTGTTCTGCCGCTGGATATCCTCTCCGGAAATGTTGATCGTGGCACCGGTCAGGAGTTTCTTCTTCTGGGTACCATAACCGATGACGACGGTTTCCTCGAGGAACTCCGCGTCTTCCGAGAGGACGACGTCAATGACGGCACGTCCGTCGACATTGACAGTCTGCGACGCGAAACCGACGCAGGAGAAATTGAGGGCAGAATTGGACGGAACGGTGATCGAATAGGCACCGTCCACGTCAGTGAGCGCTCCGACAGTCTGATTACTGCTAAGCATGACAGTGGCGCCGATGACCGGTTCACCACGTGAATCAGTCACTTTTCCTTTCACCGTGATGTTCTGCGCGAAAGCACCCGTCGCAGAAACTGCCAGCATCACAGTAAGGAAAAGGCAGCGAAAAGAGTGGAATAGTTTCATAAAAGAATTATTAGAAATAGTGATTGTTTTGGTCAGTTTCACAAAACTACATATCTTTACATGTCATTATGTGGATATTATTGCGTAAAAGGTGGACAGTATAGCAAGAAAGGTGGATTTATTTCTGGCATTTTTTCTTCTTCTGGCGCTTTTCCCTGAAAAAACTCACGCTCAGGGGGGCTCAGAAGACTATCTGGTCATCGAAAGACTGTCCAGGGACAGCGGGCTCCCGGATCAGGATATCAACGGCATCTATTTCGACGAAAGAGGGTATGCATGGATCAGCACTTTCGGAGGAGGACTGGTCAGATACGACGGTGATTCATTCATCAGATTTTCGGAGAATACGGATACGGAATCCATAGGAGGAATTGTCAGCCAGTGCCGCGAAGACCGGTACGGAAGACTGTGGGTCCCCGAAGCGGGAGGGCTGCACATCCTGGACATGAAATCCTTTACCCTCCTGGGCGATTTCCCGGGAATGTCCAGGACCTGGCGCAACTCGCTCTCCCCTGCCGCCTTGAGAAAAGATTCCCAAGGATGCATCTGGTTCACGTCCAATGACATGCTGTACAGGGTCGCCTTCGCTGACGATGGGAACAGATTCGTCGTCGATTCCCTGAAATGCTTTGTCTCGAACTACAATCTCATGCCCAAGACCGGCGACGTGGAGAATGACGGTTCCGTCTGGATCACCCTGGGCGGGCACTTCTTCAAGGTCCGGCAGATCGAGGGCAGGGGCCTGCTGCTGAATGAAATACTGCCCGACATCAACATCGGGGAAGACAACAGGGCCACGGCCTATCTACGTTCCGGAAACGACGTCTGGGTCGGAACCATGGACGGCCTGTACAAGATCGACATCGTCTCCGGCAACTATGTCTGCTACCGTCATTCCGATGCGGACAGCCACTCCATCCCGAACAACGAGATCACCGGCCTGTGCTCCACGCCGGAGAACGAAATCGTCATCGGAACCTTGGGAGGAGTCGGCATCTACAATCCGGTCAGCCACACGTTCGACACCTACGGATCCCGTGGAAATCAGATTCTTCCGGGCGAAATCGTGCGGAGCATCGCCACCCGGGGCCGGCAGATCTGGGTCGGGCTGGAAGCGGAAGGACTCGTCATCCTCCAGAGGAAGACCCTCCAGATCGACAATCTGTCCCGCATCGAGACCACGTCCTCCCCTATCCCGTCGACACCCGTCAGGGCGATTCACATCGACAGTAACGACAACCTGTGGCTCGCCACCACGGAATTCGGCCTCTGCAGGCAGGTCGGGAACCGGGTGTTCCGGAATTACAACACGGACAATTCCGCCCTTCTGAGCAACACGATCACGGCTTTCTGCGAGGACGGGCACGGACGGATCTGGATCGGCACCGTGGACGGACACCTGAATTATGTCGATATGTCCAGCCCCGACGTCGTCCGCGTCCCGGAAGGATACAAGTCGGACATAGCCAGGAACATCGACGTCGTCCTCGGAATGGTGTATGACGATGTCAACGACTGCATCTGGCTCATGGCCCGCAGCGGGCTGTATTACTATGACCTGGGCCGTTCCGCGTTTTCCGAGTATTCCAACGTGAAGATATCCGGCTGCCTGAGTGCCTTCATCGATTCGGGCAAGATGCTGGTGAGCAGCCTCGACGGCCTGTACGTCATCGACCTGAAAACGTTGAAGGCCGAGAAAAAAGAGGGATTTCCGGTGTGCATGTCGCTCATCCCGGACGGAAACACCCTTTGGCTCGGTTCCTACGGGGAAGGCGTGTACAAGGTGGACGACTGGATGTCCGAAAAACCGGTCATGACGGTCTATTCCGAAAAAGACGGGCTGGCGGACAACCAGATCAACGGATTGATCCTGGACGGATTCTATCTCTGGATCACGACGGAGAACGGCCTCTCCCGCCTCGACACGCAGACCGGAGAACTGACCAGCTACGGCATGAACGACGGACTCAAGTCCATGTCATTCTGCGAGAACAGCATCGCGAAAGGGAGCGACGGGTCGATCTATCTCGGGCTGAAAGGCGGCGGCCTCAGCATCCTCCGGTCTAGTTTTGTCCCGAACGAATACGGAAACAAACCCAATGTCGTCATCTCGGGATACTACTCCAAGGACCAGTTCCACAGTCTATCGTATTCCGACACCGTCACCAAGGACGAAAAGGACACCGATTTCACGCTGAAGTTCTCGGACCTTTCCTACGGAACGGGAACGGCCGTCACCTACGAAAGCAGGATCTGGCCGATGGAAAAGGACTGGTCCCCGGTCTTCGAGAACGACACGCATGTCAAGTTCGGACATATTCCGGGAGGAAAATACCGGATCCAGATCCGTGCGGTGGACAAGCGGGGAAACGTCCTGTCCGAGGATGAGAAGCTCCTGGATGTCAGGCCCGTCCTGTACAAGCGGTTCTGGTTCCGCCTGCTGGCCTTGCTGCTCTTTGCCCTGGCCACGTACTGGATCATGCTGTGGTACACCAGATCCATCAACCGGAAAAAGGACCTGCTGCAGCAGGAAGTGGACCGGCAGACAAAAGAGCTGAAGGAGCAGAAAGAGGAACTGGAGAGAAAGGCGGCCGAGCTATCCGAACAGAACGCGCTGCTGCAGAGGCAGAACGAAATGATCGCCAGCCATAATACGATGTTGGCCAGCACATTGTCCAACCGGGAATCCGAATTCTCCACCAGGCTGCTGGAGGTCATCCAGAAGAAGTATAGGGATCCGGAGCTGGACGTCTATGCGCTGGCCGACGCCATGGGCATGAGCCGCAGCCTGCTGAACGACAAGATTCAGAACATGCTCGGGCTCTCCATCGCCCAGTTCATCCGTACGTACCGTCTGAACGTGGCGAAGGAAATGATCAGCAACGCCACGAACAACGACATGAACATCTCGGAAATAGCCTACGAGGTCGGTTTCAACGACCCGAAGTATTTCACCCGCTGCTTCACCAAGGAGTTCAACGCCACTCCTTCCGATCTGTACAGGAAGAACAAGAGTTCCTAGACGATGTGCAGCGAGCCTGCCGCGAACAGCACCAGATAACCCAGCACGATACTGATGACGCCCACGATGACGCCCATCCGCGCCATGTCCTTCTGCTGGACGAGTCCGGTGGCATAGGCCAATGCATTCGGAGGAGTGGAGATGGGCAGGACCATGGCGCTGCTGGCGGCGATGGCGACGCCGATCAGCACGGTGGAAGTTCCGCCGATGGCAGTCAGTTTGTCACCCATGGCCGTACAGACCACCACCAGGATGGGCATGAGCAATGCCGCCGTGGCGGAGTGGGAAATCAGGTTGGACAGGCCATAGCACAGCAGACCGGAAAGGACGACGATCAGGAGCGGAGAGAAATTGCCGAAAGGAATGGCTCGGACCACGAGCGCCGCGAGACCGGAGCCGTTCATGGCATAGCCCAGCGCGAAACCGCCGGCGACCATCCAGAGGACCGACCAGTTGATCTCTTCCAGGTCGTATTTGGTGACGATGCCGGCCATGGCGAAGACGGCGAAGGGAATCAAGGCCACCGTATAGGTGTTGATGCCGGTCAGCGCGTCCATCATCCACAGGAGGATCGTAATGATCATCGTGATGATGACCAGGGTGGACTTGCGGTCCTTCTTCATCTCCCCTTCTATCTTCAGTTCAATCGTCTTCTGGGAGAACGGGAAGATCCGCTTGAGCAGCATCCAGGAAACCAGGATCAGGACAATCACCAGCGGAACCATGAAAAGCATCCATTGACCGAAACCGATGCCCAGGTTCAGGCCTTCAGGGTCGTTCAGGTACTTGAGCGCGATGGTGTTCGGAGGCGTGCCGATGGGGGTTCCCATACCACCCAGGTTGGCGGCGATGGGGACGCTGAGCGCCATGGAGATACGCCCCTTCCCGCTCTCGGGGAGCTGCTTGAACACAGGCGTGAGGAAGGTGAGCATCATCGCCGTCGTGGCGGTGTTGCTGATGAACATGGAGAACAGGGCCGTCACCAGCATGAAGCCGAGCAGGATGTTCTCGCTCTTCTTTCCGAAAGGAGTCAGCAGCACTTTGGCCAGATGCACGTCCAGGCCGATCTTCGTGGTGGCGATCGCCAGGACAAAACCGCCGATGAACAGCATTATGACCGGATCGGCGAAACTGGCCATCACCTGCTTGTAGCTGAGAAGCTGGCCCGTCGATTCGGGATTGCAGATCCACTTGATTCCGGAATCGGACGTGAACAGCAGCAGGAGGACCATGATGGACACCGAGGTCGCCCAGGCGGGAACCAGTTCCATCACCCACATCAGCGTCGCATAGACGAAGATGGCGATGATCCGCTGCTGGACCGAAGTCAGGCCGTCCATGCCGAAGCTTTCCGTCGGCAGGAACCAGAGGATCAGGACGATGATGGAAACGAAGATGAGGCCGATGCTTTTTTTCTTTAGTATGCCGGGGTTGAACCGATTGCTCTGCCCGAGCTTGTGCATCTGTTCAACCAGATTGAATCCTGTGAAGTTTTTGAACATGTCAGTTGTGGGGATTGCGTGTATGGATTACTCGTAGTTGAAGCGGATGTCCACCGGAATTCCGGCTTTCTCCAGCACCCGTTTGTCGGACAGGCTCTCGGGGCCGGCCACGCCGTACTTGGCGAGCGCCTTGCGGGCGGCGTCGATGTCGCCATGGGCCTGAATGCGCAGGATTTCCGCTCCGAGCGTCTCCAGCGCCGACCAGGTCTTGTCATAGTCGATGCTGTAGCGGCCGGAAGGATTCCAGACGATGGCTCTGCTTTCCAATAAATAATTATACACGAGAATATTGGCGATACCGGTAGGATCCGCCGCGCCGAAACGGGTGGAACGGATGGTATTCGTGACAAAGGTGGTGAGCACGTCCTCCTTCTGGAAGAGGGCGGAAATTCTGTAGGCCTCGGCCTCCTGGGCGCAGAGCAAGGTGCCCAGCACGTTCGACTTGGCCTTCTCCAGGACCAGGGCTTCGTTGCCCAGCGCCTCGGCCACCGTGCCCTTTCCGTTCACGGTCTCCTTCACGCCCAGTCCCTTCGCGATCTCCCGGAACACGATGATCCAGTAGAAAGCGCTGGCATCCACGTGAGGCTGATAGACCTCCTCCAGCAGGGCGCTGCCCACCGGATGGACGGTACGGTTGAATTTCTCGCGGATGATGTTGTCGAAGATGATGGTGCGGGTACCCAGCTCTTCCTGCACCCGCGCGTCATACGGGAAGTTGATGCCGATAACCTTGTATCCGGCGTTGGTATAACCGCTGCAATAGAGCACGTTGCAGGAGAAGATATCGGACTCGGCGCCCGGGACGAAACTGTGGTTCGCAGGGTCGCCCGGGAGCATTTTCTGCAGCTCCGGCATGCGGGCCGAGATGGCATTCAGCTCCTCGGTGCGCTGGAGGTTCTTCAGGAGGACATAGGCTCCGTAGGAAGCCTTCGTCCCGTAGAGGGCGTCGTCCACGGCCTCGATAGGGCCGATGACAAGGTCCATCTTGCTGTCATTCATCTCCAGCCAGGCCTTCTCGCTCTCATAATAATCGTCCGTCTTGAGGCCGTCGATCATCTTGAGAAGATAGTTCCGGACGCTTTCCTTGATCGTGACGTCGGCGGCCCGGCGCAGATACTCCTCGATCTTGCTGATGGACTGCGCATACGCGTCGTGATACCAGACCGTCTTGAGGGAATCTCCGACACGGACGATCAAGGTATAGGGACTCTGCTTGTCGGGATCGGCAAAAGCGGCGTACTCATTGGCGGTCATGTCCGACGGATAGAAGCGGGCGCCGGCCGGCCTGTTTCCATAACCGTGCATGAAAGGTTTCCCGTCAATCCGGTCCCAGGGGCCGTAATTGATCTCGGCATACAGCTTTTCGGAAGGATCCATGATGGGGCCCAGGAAGGCATTCCCACTGCCGAAATACTGCTGCCAGTAGATCTTATCCACTTCGTCGGCCGCCATCCGATACAGTTTCAGGACTTCTTTCCCATTGTCGGTGATGCCGGTCAGATCCGGAGCGGGAATCGTCACCAGGGCGTAATTTTCCACGAGTCGGTCCACCTCGACAGGCTCCTGGACGCAGGAAACAGCGACCAGGGCGAGTGCCGAACAAACAAGAGTCAGTTTCTTCATATCGTTGAGTTCAATCAAGAGGGCAAAGTTACCTGCTGAGACAATTCATTTTTATTGACGAATGCGGTTTATTTCGATAAAATCCATAGAAAAAACCGATAAATATGCTTATCTTCGCGGCTAAAATTTCATCAATTATGGAATTACGGCAGTTGAAATATTTCGTGGAAGTCGGCCGTCTGGGGAGTTTTTCCCTGGCTTCCAAGGCCCTCTTCATCACGCAAAGCACCATCTCCCAGCAGATTCAGAAACTGGAAGAGGAACTGGGCGTGGAACTCCTGACCCGTGACACCCGGCACGTCGCCCTCAGCGATTACGGCGAGCAGTTCTATCCCTGCGCCGTCCAGGTCCTGGAGGAGGCCCGGGCCGGCGTGGACCGCATCCGGGACGTGAAGGAGCTGAAAGTCGGAGCGCTCAGCATCGGAGCCACCTATTCCTTCGGCCCGCTGCTCAAGCAGACCGTGCTGGACTTTTTCAAGCAGTACCCGCACATCCGGCTGGATTTGGTGATCACCTCCAAGGAAGACCTCTGGAAACGGCTGCTGGACAGGGAGCTGGACCTCGCCCTCACGTACAGGTCACCGCTCGGTGACGAGCGGATCGAGTCTCACCTGCTCTTCCAGAGCCGACTCAGCCTGATCGGGCGCATCGGCGAACTGAAGGGAGTCGGCAAGGAAGTTTCCGTCCAGGATCTCGTCCGCTTCCCGCTGGCACTGCCCTCCAAGGGCCTTCAGGCGCGGGACACCCTGGAAGCCGTCCTCTTCGCCCAGAACATCGAACTGGACATCCGCCTGGAAATGAACAGCGTCCGTTCCCTCCTGGACCTGGTGGGAAACAGCCCGCTGGTGACGATCGTGTCCGAAGAAGCAATCCATCAGGTACAGGGCTTCGAGGCCGTTCCCATCGACCATCCCGACGGCCGCATGGACGGCTGCTATCACTTCCTCAAAGGCGCCTACCACAAAATGGCCGCCCAGAAGTTCATCGAACTCCTGAAAGAGAATAACTCCTTCAATCAGACTTTTCAGTCGTAATGGAAAAAAACGGAACCCTCGTCGGAAATCTGGCGTGCCTGGTGGCGTACGGGATTTTCGGCTTCAATATAATCAGTTGTAAGAATATCGCGCTGGACGGGAATATCACGCCGATGGCGCTCTTTTGCCTGCGGTCGTTCGGGGCAACGGTTTTGTTTTGGATTTGGTCGATGTTTACCGCGCCGCGGGAGCAGATTGAGAAGAAAGATATCTGGAAAGTTGCAGTCGCGTCCTTTCTCGGACTGTTCATGACGCAGCTGTCGTTCCTGTTCGCCATCACCAAGACGAC
>JAEEGH010024178.1_pt1 | contig 12286 bp, 9 predicted proteins | sample 9134181 | NCBI WGS metagenome assembly JAEEGH01 (sample SAMN16246544, study PRJNA631951) | gut metagenome | biome: gut microbiome; feature: rumen; material: DP-attached | host: Bos | place: Iran: Karaj | collected 2018-10
CAGGTGTGGCGACTTTTATGAAACCTATTGCGAAGACGCTATTACTGCCTCAAAGATATTAGGTATCACCTTAACACATCGTAGTAACGGTGCTGGTGGCAAAGGCGATGAAATGGCTGGTTTTCCACATCACGCCTTGGATACCTATCTGCCTAAGCTGATTCGTGCCGGCAAGCGCGTGGCTATCTGCGACCAGCTGGAAGACCCCAAACTCACAAAAAAACTTGTTAAACGTGGCATTACCGAGTTGGTTACACCTGGTGTGGCCATGAGTGATAATGTGCTGAATTACAAGGAGAACAACTTCCTGGCGGCTATCCATTTTGGTAAGTCGAGCTTTGGTGTGGCTTTTCTTGATATCTCGACAGGTGAGTTTCTGACAGGTGAGGGAACTGCCGATTATGTAGAGAAACTGCTGGGCAACTTTTCGCCCAAAGAGGTGCTTTACGATCGTAATCGCAAACAGGATTTTGAGCGCAACTTTGGTACTAAATACTTTACGTTCCAGTTGGACGATTGGGTGTTTACCGATCAGACAGGTAAGCAGAAACTATTACAGCATTTTAACGTAAAGAACCTGAAAGGCTTTGGTGTAGATCATCTGCAGTCGGGTGTTATTGCCGCAGGTGCCATTCTGCAGTATCTCGAGCAGACACAGCACACTCAGATAGGACATATCACTTCAATCTCCCGTATTGAAGAGGATAAGTACGTGCGACTGGATAAGTTCACCATCCGCAGCTTGGAGTTGGTTTACCCCATGCAAGAGGATGGCAAGTCACTGCTTGATGTGATTGATAAGACGGTGAGCCCAATGGGAGGCCGATTACTGCGCCGCTGGCTGGTTTTCCCTCTGAAGGATGAAAAGCCCATTAACGAGCGACTGGATGTGGTAGAGTATTACTATCGCGAGCCCGAGTTCCGTGAGTGTATCGACGATCAGATACATCGTATTGGCGACTTGGAACGTATTATCTCGAAGGCTGCCGTTGGAAGAGTATCGCCTCGCGAGGTGGTGCAGCTCAAGACTGCCCTGCAGGCCATTCAGCCCATTAAAACGGCTTGTTTGTATGCCAAGAACCCAACGCTGAACCGTATTGGCGAGCAGCTGAACCTTTGCGAATCGCTGCGCGACCGTATCGAGAAGGAGATTCAGAACGATCCCCCACAGCTGGTGGCAAAGGGTGGCGTGATTCGCGACGGTGTGAATGCCGAACTCGACGAGTTGCGTAGCATAGCCTATAGCGGTAAGGATTATCTGCTGAAGATACAGGAGCGCGAGGCTCAGGAAACTGGTATCCAGAGCTTGAAGATAGGCTATAACAACGTGTTTGGCTACTATCTTGAGGTGCGTAATACCTATAAGGAACTTGTTCCACCCGAGTGGGTTCGTAAGCAGACACTGGCCCAGGCCGAGCGTTATATCACTCAGGAACTGAAGGAGTACGAAGAGAAGATTCTGGGTGCTGAGGATAAGATTCTGTCGTTAGAGGGCAAGCTCTTCAACGATCTGATTATGAGCATGCAGGAGTTTATCCCACAGATTCAGATAAACGCTAATATCATTGCCCGTTTGGACTGCTTGCTCAGCTTTGCTAAGGCAGCCGAGGAGAACAAGTATATCCGCCCTGTAATCGATTCGTCGGAGGTGATTGATATCAAACAAGGTCGCCATCCTGTAATCGAACAGGAACTGCCCCTTGGCGAGTATTATGTGCCCAACGATATATTGTTAGACAACGAACGTCAGCAGATTATCATTATCACTGGTCCGAATATGGCTGGTAAATCGGCCCTGCTTCGCCAAACAGCATTGATTGTGCTGCTGGCCCAGATAGGTTGCTTTGTGCCTGCAGAGGCCGCCAGAATCGGTTTGGTAGATAAAATCTTTACCCGTGTAGGTGCCAGCGATAATATCTCGCTGGGCGAATCAACCTTTATGGTAGAGATGACTGAGGCTTCGAACATCCTGAATAACGTGTCATCGCGCTCGCTGGTACTCTTCGACGAGTTAGGTCGAGGCACCAGTACTTACGATGGTATCTCGATAGCATGGGCGATAGTAGAATATCTGCACGAGAATGCCAAAGGTCATCCTCGCACCTTGTTTGCTACTCACTACCATGAGTTGAACGAGATGGAGAAGAATTTCTCTCGAATCAAGAACTACAATGTATCAGTTAAAGAGGTTGATGGCAAGGTTATCTTCCTGCGTAAATTGGAACGTGGTGGTTCTGAGCACTCGTTTGGTATCCATGTAGCAGAGATTGCTGGTATGCCTCGCTCCATCGTAAAGCGTGCTAATGTGATTCTGAAGCAGCTTGAATCGGATAATGCTCAGGTAGGCACTGCCGGTAAGCCTACTAAGGAGATTGCTGGTTCGCGTGAGGGTATGCAGTTGAGTTTCTTCCAGCTTGATGACCCAGTGCTCTGTCAGGTTCGCGACGAAATCCTAGGCCTTGATGTGAATAACCTCACTCCATTAGAGGCTCTCAATAAGCTGAATGACATTAAAAAGATAGTTTCGGGCAAGTAATTTCCTTGCTGGAAACAGTTAGTTCCCAATAAAAAAACTGCCAGTTTCCCCGCAAGGAACTGGCAGTTTCTATGTTTGAAACCAGTGAAATGTTTTATTAAGCCTTTTTATTAGCCCTTATCATACAATATGTTCCCAATATGATAAAGGGAATAGAGAGTATCTGTCCCATATCGATGGGCAGTGAGGCTTCGAAAGCTTCCTGAATCTCCTTGGTGTACTCGATGAAGAAACGGAAGGTGAAGATATACGTCAGGCAGAAGCCAAAGTACCAGCCAGTACCAATCTTCTCAGGCATCTTCTTATGCAGAGTCCACATGATGACAAATAGGATAGCGTAGGCGATGGCCTCGTACAGCTGTCCTGGATGGCGTGGAACGGCATCAACCTTCTCGAAGATGAATGCCCAGGGCACATCGGTAATCTTGCCGATAATCTCTGAGTTCATCAGGTTGCCCAAGCGGATACAGCAGGCCGTGGAACCTGTGGCAATCGCTATATTATCGAGCACCGTCCAGATGCTCAGTTTGGTTCTGCGTACATACATCCAGAGGGCAATCATCAGGCCTAAAGTTCCGCCATGAGAGGCCAAACCAGCATAGCCGATGACGTAGAAACCAAATGTTTGTCCTAGCCAACTGCCATCATCGCCCAAACGGATTGGCAGTATCATCTCTAACAAACCCTTGCCTGAGGTCAGGAAATAATCGGGTTCGTAGAAGAGACAATGCCCCAGACGTGCACCAATCAGTATTCCTAAGAAACAATAGATGAAAAGTGGATCAAAGTATTCGTCCTTAATCTTCTGCTCCTTGTAGAGGCGCTTAACCACCAGATAAGCCAGAGCTAAACCTATAACCCATAGCAGTCCGTACCAGCGAACTGCAATGGTGCCTAGAAGTGGAATAGGTCCCAGCTTAAAGGCAATCAAGTTTGGATCCCAAAGGATATAGTTGAGTAAATTCATCATACGTTAAAGCGGAAATGCATAATGTCGCCATCCTGTACTACGTACTCCTTACCCTCAACGGCCAGCTTACCAGCCTCGCGTACAGCTGCCTCAGAGCCATACTGGATATAGTCGTCGTACTTGATTACTTCGGCACGGATAAAGCCCTTCTCAAAGTCGGTGTGGATCACACCAGCACACTGTGGAGCCTTCCAGCCCTTCTTATAGGTCCATGCCTTCACCTCCATCTCACCAGCGGTGATAAAGGTTTCGAGGTTCAGCAGCGCATAAGCCTTCTTAATCAGGCGGTTTACACCACTCTCCTCTAAGCCAAGCTCTTCCAAGAACATCTGCTTGTCCTCGTAGCTCTCCAGCTCAGCGATATCCTCTTCGGTCTTAGCGGCAATCACCATGGTTTCTGCGCCCTCTTCCTTTGCCAGCTCCTCTACCTTCTTGGTAAAGGCATTACCTGATTTAGCATCAGTCTCGCCTACGTTACAAACGTAAAGCACAGGCTTTGAAGTGAGCAGGAACAGATTGCGAGCGCAATCCTGCTCGTCCTTGCTTTCGAACTCTACGATACGGGCATTCTTACCCTGCTCCAGCACCTCTTTATAAGCGTGCAGTACGGTAGCCTCGATCTTAGCGTCCTTATTACCAGCAGCTGCGGCCTTCTCGGTCTTAGCCAAGCGGCTCTCGATAGTCTCAAGGTCCTTCAGCTGAAGCTCTGTATCGATAATCTCCTTATCGCGGATGGGGTCGATAGTGCCATCAACGTGAGTGATATTCTCATCCTCGAAACAACGCAGCACGTGGATGATAGCATCGGTTTCGCGGATATTTCCAAGGAATTTATTGCCTAATCCTTCGCCCTTAGAGGCGCCTTTTACGAGACCAGCAATATCTACAATCTCGCAGGTAGCAGGAACGATACGTCCTGGGTGAACCAACTCAGCGAGTTTGGTCAGTCTTTCATCAGGTACAGTGATTACACCCACATTGGGTTCGATTGTACAAAAAGGGAAGTTTGCTGCCTGAGCTTTGGCACTCGACAGACAATTAAACAAGGTAGACTTGCCCACATTTGGCAGTCCTACAATACCACATTTTAATGCCATTTTCTTCTATAAACGTTTATTTCGGGTGCAAAGGTACTGCAAATTAGGCAATTAACCAAATTTTCTACACTTTTTATACTTCTGGGTCCTCTGGGTTGCGCTTCAAGCTCTCAATCATCTTATCAATCTTTGCCAGTTCGCGTGGAATGCGAATGCTTTGTGGACAATGAGGCTCACACTGGCCGCACTGGATGCAATGATCAGGCTGGCGATCGCGAGGAACTACACGGTCCAGCGAAATGAGATACTGGCGACGATGCTTGCGATACTCAGCATCGCCCACTCCCATAGGCAGCGAACCCTCGTTCTTGCACTTGTTGTAGTGTACAAAGATGGCTGGTATATCCACACCGTAAGGACAAGGCATGCAGTACTTACAATCGTTGCAAGGAATGTTTTCGAGACCTACAATCTTTTGGGCGATATCCTTGTCAAGGAATCGCATCTCCTCTTCGGTAAGCGGCTTCAACGGACAGTACGAGAGCAGGTTATCCTTCAGGTGCTCCATATAGGTCATACCACTCAATACGGTAAGTACACCCTCGTTGGTGCCTGCATAGCGGAAAGCCCATGATGCCACGCTACGCTCTGGGTCGCGACTCTTCAGTTCTGTCATCAGATACTGTGGGAGGTTAGCCAATCGGCCTCCTAACAGCGGTTCCATAATAACTGCAGGTATGCCTTTCTTTTGCAGCTCGGCATAAAGATAACTGGCATCTACGTTGCTCTGACTAATCTCGTTGGCATAATCCCAATCCAGATAGTTCAGCTCAATCTGTACAAAGTCCCAATGGTACTTCTCGTCGAGGGCCAGCACCTCGTCGAACACTTCCTGCTTACCGTGGAACGAGAATCCCAGGTTACGAATGCGGCCTGCCTCGCGCTCCTTCAGCAGATAGTCCATTATGCCATTATCCACATAGCGCCCGTTAAACTCCTCCATGCTGCCACCTACGGCATGCAGCAGATAGTAGTCGATGTAATCAACTTGCAGCTCCTTCATAGAGTTGTGGTACATCTCCTTCGACTTCTCGAATGACCAGTAGTCGTGGTTGAAGTTAGAGAGTTTGGTGGCCACAAAGTACTCGCTACGCTTGTGGCGGCTCAGGGCGATACCTGTGCAGCGCTCTGACTTTCCCTGACAATATACAGGCGATGTATCGATGTAGTTCAGACCATGAGCCAAGGCATAATCGATTTGCTTGTTAATCATGTCCTGATCAAACTCATCGCTGTTATCCACCTTAGATGGCAGGCGCATCATACCATAGCCCAGAATAGAAACCTTGTCCTTATTCTTTGGGTTAACGCGATAGGTCATCTGACCAACAGGTGGTTCAACCTGGTTCCTATATTCTTGTTTTGCCTGACTACCTGCCTTATTGCCACTTTTGCATCCTGCAAGTGTAGCGGCTGTAGCTACTGATCCTGCTCCAAAGAGCTTAAGGAACGCGCGGCGTGTTATATTCTTCTTTTCCATAAATTATCCTCCTTAAATCTTCTTGTGAACTTCGTGTCCCTCAACATAGATAGCTGAGAATGGACGAGCCGGACAAACATACTCGCAGGCACCGCAGCCAATACATGCAGCCTCGTTGATTGCAGGAACCATTGGTGATTCCTCATCGTTCTCATCGAGTGGAACCATTTCGATAGCACCCGAAGGACAATGGCGGGCACAGTTGCCACACTCTACCCCATCGGTAATGGGTACGCAGTTCTTCTTAATCCAAACGGCATGACCAATCTGGATGGCAGTTTTCTCCTCCTTATCAACCTTCTGGATGGCACCTGCAGGACAAACCTCTGAACAGCGTGTACACTCTGGGCGACAATAGCCGTGCTCGTACGACATGGTGGGCTGCATTAAGTGCATTAAATCGCTGCTAGGACGCAACACCTGGTTGGGGCACTCTGATACACAAAGCTGGCAGCCTGTGCATCGTGTGGCCAGATTCTGGAACGAGAGCGAACCTGGAGGTGTGAGCGGTGTCTGGCGCTCAGGAGCTACCTTATCTTCCAGTTCTGCCAGTCCGCCATCCATCAGCTTCTCTTTCTTTTTCTGAGCCAGAGCGGCTGTAGTTACCAAGGCTGTTGCCAACAGGAACGAGCGCTTTGAGGTATTGATGGGGTTGGCATCGGTAGCTTTATTTGTCTTTTTTGACGGGCCGGCAGCTGTGTACTTCAGCGCACCAAACTTACAACTATCGATACAGTTACCACAAACCACGCAACGGGTATAGTCGATACTGTGTGTCTTAAAATCGATACAAGATGCTTTGCAGTTCTTTGAACAGAGTGAGCAGTTCTTGCACTTATCTTCGTCGAATCGGATTTTAAGCCATGAGAAACGGGCAAAGAAAGACAGGATGGTACCTACTGGGCAGATGGTGTTGCAATAGGTACGTCCGCCTCGCCAAGCCAAGATAAATATTACTACCAGGGTAACAGCAGCAATCACGAATACAGGCATTGAGCGCATCCATGTATCAACGCTGTAGAAAGCATAGCTATCGGCGCGCTCAGCCAGTTCGGCTAAGATGTTGTTGCCCATCTTCCAAACGGGCTGGAATATCATGGTGGCGATACGTCCGTAGCTGCTATAAGGAGCTAACAACTGGAATATAGAGCCGATGCCAGCTACACCTGCAATGATAAATACCACAAGTACTGGGTAACGCAACCAGCGAACCTCTTTCGAATAGCTGTATTTGTTCTTTTTTCTGTTCAGTCGGGCTAGTATGTCCTGAAATACGCCCATAGGACAGATGATGGAGCAGTAAGTGCGGCCACAAATAAGTGTAATAATCAAAAATGCCGCTACCACTACCACATTGAGTGCCATCACTGCGGGCAAGAACTGAATCTTGGCACACCATGAAAGCCAATGGTGCAACGTTCCTGTAAAGTCGAGGAACAGCAGGGTGATCAGTACAAACATCACCGCTGCAAGGATGGTTCTGATTTTACGAAGCATAAGTCTATTATATAAGTATTTGTTTTTATTCATTTATTCTTACTATCACAATGCTCAGTTCGTAGAGCAGCCAGATGGGCAATGCTACCACAATGAGCGTAAAGGCATCGGTAGTGGGGGTGATAATCGCTGCTACAACCAGTATCGCTACTACAGCATGCCGGCGTATGCTCTGCATCATCGCAGCATTAATCAGTCCCATCTTGCCTAACAGCCAGCTTACTACAGGCAGTTCGAACACAATACCCATCACCAGGTTCATCATCAGCAACGTATCCATGTACGATTGCAATGTGAGCATATTTGCTACATCGGGACTAACCTGATAAGTGCCAAGGAACTTGACGGTAAGCGGGAATATCAGCAGATAGTTGAGTGCTGTGCCCAGCATAAACATCAGGTAGCCGCTAAAGCAGAGCAGTGTGGCGTATTTCCTTTCGTTGTCATAGAGCGCTGGCGATACAAAGCGGAAGAGTTGGTAGATGATATAAGGCGAAGCCACCAGAACGCCTGCATAGAAGGCTGTTTTAAGGTGAACCATGAACTGTTCTGTAAGTCCGATGTTCATCAGATGAACACAGAATGGTTCTACGCCCAATAGTTGGTAGGTGATGAAATCGCTGGAGCGTGGTGCCAGTACGATGGCAAAGAGTTCGTCCTTTAAGCAGAAGGCAACTGATGCTCCAATGACTGTTACCACCAACACTCTGACTATCACCCCACGCAGTTCGTCGAGATGATCCCAGAACGTCATTGTGGGTGTATCACGCATCCTTCTTCTCGTCCTTTTCTACCTCTTCTTTCAAGTCTGTAACCTCGTTCATTCCCTCCTTGAAGCTTTTTACGCCTTTACCCAGGCCACGCATCAGTTCTGGAATTTTTTTGCCGCCAAAGAACAGCAATACTATCAGTGCTATAACCAGTATTTCCTGGAATCCTAATCCAAACATGTCTCAAAAGTTTTTTAGTTTATTTTGCAAATATACAACTTTTCCCCGAATCAACTGTCATTCGCTATGATTTATTAACATATCAGTATGCAATATAAGGCGTTAGGCGTTTAATTGCTTCGGGCGTAAAGTCTTTGATGAGTCGTAATTCGTTTAATGATTTGATGGTGCCATGCAGACGGCGATAATCGGTGATGGCTTTAGCCATATAAAAGTTGATGTATGGATGGCGTCTTAGTTCGTTAAGCGATAATTGGTTGATGTTCAGTTTCTTAGGTGCAGGGTTGTTTATCACCAGATATTGCTTGGCTTCTGTCGGGAAATCGTCGATTTCATCGAGTTGTTCTACACTCACGTAACCTCCTAACCTATTGCCGTATTGTATAATTCGGCGAGCGTAATACGGACCAATACCAGGAATGGTTATCAGTGCAGCGCTATCGGCTGTGTTCAATACAATATGCTCTGTAGCCTTTATCTTTGTAGAGGGTTTATACTCGGCTGTATCTTTGGGCGCATTCTGGCTGTAGTTAGGCTTGTATTTAACTAAAGTTGATGCAGGCAGGTAATCGCTGGAGATGCGGATGTAAGGCTCCAGTTCACGATATTGCTTAACGGTTAGTCCATAAAGCTTGGCAAAATCGATAGGCTGGCGATAAATGCCACCCGCAGCGCGATATTTATAGATGTTGCGTACCTGCCAAGGTTGCAATCCTAAACGCAGCAGTTGGGTGCTATCAGCTGTATTAGGGTCGAAGACGAATCGTTCTACCTTCTTAGGGCTGCTGGCATAGTAATGGTTTTTGCGGGCAGCTGAACGGGGCGAATTCTTTTGTGTGGTGGTTGTCGATGTATCATTTCCACCAGTCAGACATATCATGGTGAATACCGATACGATGACTACTAACAGCGAGAGTATAACTTTACGGTCGGACTTTTGCAGATAAAAGAATTCGCGTATCATATAATATGGAACTGATGCAGGAATATTAATAGGATACAGAGAGGAACAATGAACTTAACAGAGAACAGATAGGCGCTAAAAAAGGTGGCCTTTAGCGAACCGTTGTTTGTAAACTCATTGAGTACCAGTTTGCGCTCAACAAACCATCCGATAAGTATGCTGGTAAAGAAGGCGCCAATGGGTAGCATGATTTGCGCTGTAAGCGAGTCGCAGAAGTCCATCAGCGACATACCGAATACCTGTATCTGACTGTAGGCTCCTACGGATAGCGAGCAGAATATGGCTATCAGTCCACAAACGGTAGTCAGTATCCACGCGGCCTTGTTTCTTGGCAGATGCAACTCTTCGTGGAAGAATGCTGTACCAATCTCGTGCATAGAGATGGTAGATGTTAAGGCTGCAAACACCAGCAGGGCATAAAACAGGATGGCGATAACGAATCCAATGATAGGCATGCCTACAAACGCCTGACGGAACACATTAGGCAGTGTAATGAATATGAGCGATGGACCGCTATCGGGCTGTACGCCAACCGAGAAGGCGGCTGGGAATATCATCAAACCTGCTAAGATGGCTATCATCGAGTCGAGTAAGGCTATCTGAGTAGCTGATTTAACAAGGTTGGTATCTTTTTTAAAATACGAAGCGTAAGTACACAAACAAGCGGTACCCAAGCTTAACGAGAAGAAAGCCTGGCCTAAAGCCTCGAGGAATACATTGCTGCTTACCTTCGAGAAATCAGGTTTCAGCAGGAATTCTATACCTTTTGAAGCACCTGGAAGCAGGCACGATGCAATAACAATGATAACCAGCAGTATGAGCAAAAGCGGCATGAGCAACTTGGATGCTCGTTCTATACCATCGTTTACGCCTTTGGCCACTACATAGTGTGTAATCAGTACAAAGCCAACACCCCACAAGCAGGGACGGATGGGGTCGCTCGAGAAGTTTTTAAAGTATTCGATGATGTAGCTGGTATCACCAATCAGCTTACCAGTTATCGAGGCATACAGGTATTGCAAGCACCAGCCAGCCACAACGGCATAGAAGCCAAGGATAATGGTAGATGTAAGAATGCCCAAGTAGCCAATATACTTGGCGCGCTTGAATCCTACGTTGCCATAAGCTCTGGCAGCGTTGGATTGTGAGTAACGGCCAACTACAAATTCGCTAATCATACCTGGAATGCCTAATATCAGCACACATCCCAGGTAGATAAGTATGAAAGCGGCACCGCCATTCTGACCCGTCATGAATGGGAAGCGCCAGATGTTTCCTAATCCTACGGCCGATCCTGCTGTAGTCAGGATAATGGCCAGTTTGCTGCCAAATGTACCTCTGTTCTCCATTTACAATAGTCCGAATTGGTGAAGGAATATAAACAGTATGCAGATAGGACACACATACTTTACAAGGAAGATGTAGCTATGAAACAGATGTTCATTGCGCAAGGTGCCCATATTGGTAAACTCATCGCGTACAATCTTATGTGGCACATACCAGCCGATAAAGATACAGGTAAGGAAGCCCACGATAGGCAGGAACAACTGACCAGTTACAAAGTCGAAGAGGTCGAAGATGGTCATGTCGAACAATTTAAAGTCCTGCCAAGGACCGAGCGACAATGAGCAGACGGTACCAACCAGAATGCTGCCGATAGTTACAAACATAGCCGCACGTTTGCGGGTGGTGCCAAGCTCCTCCTCAAGGAATGCTGTGCTTACTTCGTGCAACGACATGAGTGATGTAAGTGCTGCCATCGAGAGTAAGGTATAAAACAGTACTGAAATAATGTATCCTAAACTTGCAATATTTCCAAATGCCTGGTGGAATACGTTAGGCAACGTGATAAATATGAGCGAAGGACCACTATCGGGATTAACTCCTACAGAGAAGGCTGCAGGGAAGATAATCAGTCCGGCCAGCAGGGCTACCAGGAAATCGATGATACTGATATTTACTGCCGAAGCCGTGAGATTGGTTTGCTTAGAATAGTAGCTGGCATAGGTGCAGATACATCCCATAGCAATACTCAGCGAGTAGAACGACTGGCCTAAGGCTGCCAGGAATACATCGCTGTTTAGTTTCGAAATATCGGGCTTAAATAAGAACTCGATACCCTTTTCGGCATTTGGCAGCATGCACGATGCCACAACAATGATGAGCAACAGTATAAACAATATGGGCATCATAAGCTTTGATGCCTTCTCAATACCGTTGCGTACACCATTCTCTATAATAATATAGGTGGCCAACAGAATGATAAACGTCCAGAATACAGGCTTGATAGGATCCTGCGAGAACGTGACGAAGTACGATTGAATATAGTCGGGATTGCCTAAGAGTTTGCCTGAAAGCGAGGCCCATACGTACTCGAGGCACCATCCGGATACCACAGCATAATAGCCTGAGATAAGAAAACCTGTAAGCACCCCCATATAGCCAATGAGCGACCAGATGGTATCGCCCGACATGATGCGGAATGCGCGAGCTGTGTTTGCCTGACCATGACGACCAATAATAAACTCGCTTATCATACATGGAATGCCCAACAACAGGATACAGAACACATAGATAATAATGAAAATGGCGCCACCATTCTGTCCTGTCATATACGGAAAGCGCCATATATTGCCTAAGCCAACAGCCGAACCTGCTGTGGCCAGAATTACACCTAATTTACTACCAAAACTTGCCCTTTCAAGTTGTGACATATACACTTTTCTTTTAATTTGATTGCAAAAGTATAAATAATTTCTTAATTTTGCACCTAAATTGCAAGTAAATATGAG
>JAEEGH010024181.1_pt1 | contig 12286 bp, 11 predicted proteins | sample 9134181 | NCBI WGS metagenome assembly JAEEGH01 (sample SAMN16246544, study PRJNA631951) | gut metagenome | biome: gut microbiome; feature: rumen; material: DP-attached | host: Bos | place: Iran: Karaj | collected 2018-10
TCACTTATCGTATTTCTCACCTGACTGAGCACCTGAAGAAGAACCGCAAGGACCACGTGACTGCACGTAGCCTCACCATGATGGTAGGTCGTCGTCGTAAGTTGCTGAAGTACCTCCGCGAGCGCGACATCGAGCGCTACCGCGCACTCATCAAGTCTCTCGGTCTGCGTAAGTAATCCGAAAAAAGCAATAAAAGAAAAGGTTGAGTTTCAAGACTCAACCTTTTTTATTTCTTGTAACGGCTTCATGACAAACTCCCGCTGGTACATTAACGGATGGGGAATCTTCAAGTCTGGTTCATCCAACGTCAAGTCGTCATAAAGCAGGATGTCAATATCGATGGGACGGTCCTTGTATTTCCGGGTTACTGATTGTCGATTTACGTTTTTCTTCCGCCCCATGTCACGCTCTATCTTTTGCGTCAGGCGAAGCACCTCGCGAGGGGACCGGTCTGTTTCGCAAAGGATAACAGCATTCAAAAAAGTGTTCTCCGACTCGAATCCCCATGGCTCTGTTTCAAGGAAAGAGGACTGGCGCACCACCTGCCCTACCCGTTCATCAATGAGTCTGATGGCAGTCAGCAGGTTCTGCTCCTTGTTACCCAGGTTAGAACCGAGGCCCAGGAACAAGTGATGACGTTCGCTTTTCTCGTCCATTCGTCAAAGACGCTGTTCAGTCATCGAGAATCAGCATGCAATCGCCGAAACACCCGAACTTATACTCGTGCTTAATGGCCAGTTCATAAGCTTGCATCACGATGTCGTAACCGCCAAAGGCAGCCGTAGTCATCAGCATCGTGGATTCCGGATGGTAGAAGTTAGCCACCATGGAATCGGCCATGCCAAACTCATAAGGCGGGAAAATAAACTTATTAGTCCACCCGTCATACTCCTTCAACAGACCGTCAGTACCCACTGCGGTCTCGGTAGCACGTGCAGTGCTCACACCAACCACACAGATATGGTGACCTTCTTCTTTGGCCTTATTGACGATATCACAGGCAGCGGAACCTATAATAACCTGTTCTGAACTCATCTTGTGCTTCGTCAAGTCTTCCACCTCAATAGAATCAAAGTTACCCAGACTGCAATGCACGGTGATATATGCGAAATTGATGCCGCGTATCTCCAGGCGCTTCAATACTTCACGACTGAAATGTAATCCAGAGGCAGGAGCAGTCACAGCACCTTCATTCTTGGCATAGATAGTCTGGAAATTCTCCATGTCGTCAGGCGTGGTTTCCCTATTATCCACAATATAGCGGGGAAGGGGTGCCGAACCTAAGGAGAAGAGTTCGCGTTTGAACTCGTCATGCGGACAGTCGTAGAGGAATCGCAACGTACGTCCGCGGCTGGTGGTATTGTCAATGACCTCGGCCACCATCGGACCTTCCTCGTCAAAGAATAGTTTATTGCCGATACGAATCTTACGGGCAGGCTCGACCAGCACATCCCACAGGCGCAGCTCCTCGTTCAGTTCGCGCAGCAGGAACACCTCTATCTTGGCGTCGGTCTTCTCCTTCGTACCAAACAGACGGGCAGGGAAAACCTTGGTGTCATTCAGGACAAACGTATCGCCCTCGTCGAAATAATTGACGATATTACGGAAGGTCAGAAACTCCTCAGTATCGTTACCATCACCATCTTTCTCGTACATGTCAATGGTCTGGCTCTTCCGATGGACAACCATCAAACGACATTCATCACGACGATAAATCTTATCGACCGTTCCATCCTCATTTTCAAAGGCACGGTAAGGTGGCTCGAGCGCCACGAGCTCTTCGGGCAATCTGAATTTGAATTGTGACAGTTTCATCTAATATATTTTCGATTTACTAATTTTCGATTTACTATTGTTATTGAGTGTTATCTTCTATTTCCTGCTGTTCCAGCCACTGGGGAAAGTCATCGAGGGTCACACAGTCCTCTATGCGTACTTCACCCAACTTGGTTCGGCAGAGTGCCGTCAGGTAGGCACCACTGTCAAGGGCGCGGCCGATGTCACGAGCCAAGGAACGGATATAAGTACCCTTTCCGCATACCACACGGATGCTCAGCAGCATCTTTTCAGGGTCAAAGGTTGTAACCTCTATCTCATCAATACGGACGGGCTTGGCCTGCAGGGTAACTTCCTGACCCTTGCGTTTCAGTTCATAGGCCCGGTCACCGTTGATCTTCACTGCCGAGTAGGACGGTGGAACCTGCATGATATCGCCCACAAACTGCTTCAGCTTCTCGTCAATCAGCGCACGGGTGATATGTGCCGTGGGGAAAGTGGCGTTCACCTCATGCTCCATGTCGTAGCTGGGCGTTGTGGCACCAAGCTGCAGTGTGGCAGTGTATTCCTTGGTATCCAGCTGAAGGCGCTCTATTTCCTTGGTCTTCTTGCCGGTACAGAGTATCAGCACCCCGGTAGCCAGCGGGTCAAGCGTACCGGCATGACCTGTCTTCACACGCTTCACACCGATACGGCGGGAGATACGCGTGCGAACAAAAGCCAACGCTCCAAACGACGTCATGCCGTAAGGTTTGTTCAGATAGATGAATTCGCCTTGTGTGAAGTTCATTTAATCAACCATTGCTAATGAGTGACCCGTCAGCAGCAATACGAGGATGATACCACCCACGATAATGCGATAGTAGCCAAAGGCCTTGAAACCGTATTTAGTCAGGAATGCTACAAACCACTTCATGGCCAACAGGGCAACGACAAAAGCCACCACACAACCAAGAATCAACATGGTGATATTATGGGATGTAGCCCACGACGCATCTTCTTTCAGCAGGTCGAGCAGGTCAAGCAGCGTAGCACCAGCCATAGTAGGAACTGCCAGGAAGAACGAGAACTCGGCAGCACGCTTACGTGTCAGACCCTGCGTCATGCCGCCTACGATGGTAGCCATGGAGCGCGAAACACCAGGAATGACTGAAATACATTGGTAGAGACCGATGTTGAAGGCACGCTTCTCGTTCAGCTTGTTCTCCTCGCCGCCCTTATTAAACAGACGGTCGCAGAAAAGCATGAACACACCACCTGCCACCAACATGATAGCAACCACCAGGACACTGTCGAGCAGCCAGTCAAGCAGACCTGACTTCTTAGCGAGCAATCCAATAATCACGGCGGGAAGTACTCCTACGATGAGTAGCCAGTAGAAGTAGTACCGATGCTTCAGTTTCTGCAGGAAGGAACTTCCCTCGGGAGCAGGGGTATGATCAAACTGGGAAAAACGTTTCCAGTACAGGCATACAACCGAAAGAATGGCACCAAACTGAATGATGAATGTAAAGGCATGAACGAAGGGATCGCCCTGAGGGATGCCCAACAGGTTCTGCGTAATGATCATGTGGCCAGTTGACGAAACGGGCAGGAACTCAGTCAGTCCCTCTACGATGGCAATGATTACAGTCTCAATCCACGTCATGCATCCGCCTCCTTTTTACCTTTTTCCGCAGTCTGGTCCTTTGGCTTGCGCATCACAGCATATATCATCGACACAAAACCGATGAAACATACGGCAGGAGCTACCTTGATACGCAACGGGCTGAAGATGTCGGGGTCATACTGCTCAGCAGTAGAGCCACTACCGCTCATAAGCAGGAAACCGATTACCACAATAGCCATACCGACAGCCAACAGAACGAAGTTGACACGGTCGAAAGCAAAATCTCTTCTATCCATTTCTATCTTTAATCTTTAAACTCTAACCTTAAATCTTATACAGTTCTCCTGCCGTCATGTGCAAGAACCTGTTGACTGCCAAATAGGCGCAGAAGGCCGTGATGATAATACCAAACAACAGTACTGCCACAGCAGTGATAGTCAGTTCCTGCCAGCCAATGATGGTGTCAAGTCCCGGCTCCAGCAAATAGAGCCCATAGACACACAAGCCTAATACAGCGATGGCCAGCAAAGCTGCCACAATGCCCACACCAACGGCACGCGTCAGGAACGGACGACGTATGAAGCCCCATGAGGCGCCCACCAACTTCATCGTATGGATGAGGAAACGCCGCGAATAGATTCCCAAGCGCACACTATTGCTAATCAGCGAGAACGAGACGAAGGTAAGAAGCACCGCCAGTACGAGAAGGACGATACTTATCTTGCTGAGATTAGAGTTTACCTTATCCATCAGGTCCTCTGGATAATTCACCTCCATAATCTTCGGGATGGACAATAATTCCTTCTTCACCAACAACACTGAATCGGCGTTGGCATAAGTCTCACTCAATTGAATCTCAAAAATAGCCGGAAACGGATTGAAGTCAATAAAGTCATCGGCTCCAGTTCCCATCTCCTCACCATTTTCCTTCTTTGCCTGTTCCTTACTGATATAAGTAATGTGATGTACGTAAGGGCGTACTCTCACACGGTTATAAGCAGCACCACGCTCCTGTTGCGTCATGTTATCACCTAAAACCACGGTGACCGTCAGATTCTCCTTGACATACGCCGACAGGTTACGTGCAGTAAGTACGGTAAAGACAACCATACCCAAAAGAACGAGCACCATGGTGATGCTTATACATAATGTTACAACCTGCAATCCGTGGCGGCTGCCGGTAGTTTTCCTTTTGTTTCCCATTCCTTTTTGGATGTAATACACCTAATTTCGTGCAAAGGTACGAAAATTAGTTTTTAGTTTTTAGTTTTTAGTTTTTTTGTTTTGGGGTTTTAACATCTTTTGGCATAAATACTCTGAACTCTAAACGCTAAACTTTAAACTTTTTTACTACCTTTGCCGGCACTATGAGTACCGTAATTTATCCTTCACCCATTTTCGGCCCAGTCCACAGCCGCCGCCTGGGCATATCGTTAGGCATCAACCTACAGCCTGCCGACGGTAAGGTATGCTCGTTCGACTGCATCTATTGCGAGTGCGGATTCAACCATGACCATCGCCCTACCCTTCCCCGGCCAACCCGTGAAGAGGTGGCCACTAAACTGGAAGCCAAGCTAAGGGACATGCAGCAGGAAGGACAACTCCCTGACGTACTTACCTTTGCGGGAAACGGCGAGCCCACCAGTCATCCATATTTCGCTGAAATCATCGACGACACCATTCGTCTGCGCAACCAATACTGTCCTCAGGCCAAGGTCTCCGTGCTAAGCAACTCCACGTTTATACAGCGTCAACAGGTACACGATGCGCTGATGCGTGTTGACAACAACATTCTGAAACTTGACACCGTCAATGCAGACTATATCAACAGGGTTGACCGTCCTGTAGGGAGCTATGATGTCAACCTCATCATTGAACGTCTCAAGGCTTTTAACGGACACGTCATCATACAGACCATGTTTATGAAGGGAGAAGCCTCACCCCAACCCTCTCCAAAGGGAGAGGGAGCGACAACGCCGCTGAGTGTAGATAATACGGGCGAAGAATATGTCGGTCCGTGGCTGGAAGCCATCAAAGCCATTGCTCCCCAACAGGTGATGGTCTATACCATTGACCGTGAGACACCGATGAAAGGGCTGGTAAAGGCCACCCATGAGGAACTGGACACCATCCGCGACCGTGTGATAGCTCTCGGCATACCATGCTCTGCCTCCTATTAAGAACACTATAGTATCTATAGCTTCTATATCAACTATAGCAACTATAGTATCTATAACCACTATCAGAAAAATGGAAAACAAAGACGAACAATACATGCAACGGGCCCTTGACGAGGCCCGCCTGGCACTTCAGGAAGGCGAGATACCCATTGGCGCCGTCATAGTCTGCAAGGACCGTATCATTGCCCGAGCACACAACCTGACAGAGACACTCTGCGACGTCACTGCTCACGCTGAGATGCAGGCCATTACCTCGGCCGCCAACCAGTTAGGCGGCAAATACCTGACTGACTGCACGCTTTATGTCACCGTGGAGCCTTGCACCATGTGTGCCGGTGCCATTGGCTGGGCACAGCTTCCCCGCATTGTCTATGGCTGTGCCGACGACAAGCGGGGGTTCAATACCTATGCCCCAAGAGCCATGCACCCAAAGGCAACAATAACAGGGGGCATTCTTGAGGAAGAGTGCCGCCAACTGATGCAAGAGTTCTTCAAAAATAAACGCTAATTAATAGAGGAAAACATGAACTGTGATGATAGTCTTTTGAAGGCTACTATCTGCTCTTTCCCACCGTGGGAACGGATCGTTTGTCGGTATATATCATGGCTTTCCCACCGTGGGAAATCATGCAGACTCGGCATCAACCCATCAAAGCTTACAATGCTAACAACTATATTATCGTAAGTGTTTTCGCTGTAGCATCTAACTCTGTTTCGGCCACTTTGCTGCCACTACTGCCACTTTGCTGCCACTCGTAACGTTCTAATTCTTAGGCAGTATTGCAGTAGTGACAGCAAAATGAAAGAAAAAGAATATTTGTCATAGTCTTTCCACTGGGGCCTATATATAAAAACATGACATGTGTCGTCGTTGTGATACAAAATAAAAGAGTGGACAATTCTGTTGACCACTCTTTTATTTTATCTAACCACTTTCTTCACACTGTTTCCTTGCTTCACAATGACAAGGCCACGAGTGGAGGCATCCACCTCACGTCCCTGCAGGTCGTAGTAGCGGACGGGAGAGGAACTTTCGTTTATACGAACATCGCTGATGGCAGTCGGCACCCAAGTATCATTTGCCGTCGTGCCGTTGGAGGTAATCTCACCATTCTTCACCTCAATGACAATACTGTTTGTATTTCCACCAGAACGGCGAACCAAACGCCAAGCGGTGTCACGTTCGTCCTTAGAGCCAACAAAGACATGGTAAACACCATCAGCCACATCAGCGGGAATCTTTGCAGCCGCTTTAAATGGTTCACTAATATTAGAGATGACATTATACCTGTTTGCAGTAGAAGCCACAGTCCTATCCTGTAGGACATAAGTATGCTTCTCATTCTCCATGACGATGGCTAGGTGCCCAGACCAGGACTCACCACAGAGATTCCACAGACTGTTACCAGCACTGATACCAGCCACGTAATAATTATCACCTATTTTTGAAAGTTTAGCCTCAAATGGCTCCGAGGACACGACATGTGACTGGTATTCTACTGCTTCTGTCGGCTTTGCAATACCCAATATCATGTCTTGACCACGGGAAAAAGAATAGCCGGGAGGATTCAACAAGGAAATGTCATAATAGCCATTTCCACCATTGCTGCCCCACCCCCAGTTTACATGAACCAGGCCATTCTCATTATAGCCATCAAAGACGAAGGCATGTCCACCTCTACTAGAGTCAGAACCTGCATAATAAATGGGACGACCGTTGTTCAGTTCGGTAAAAATCATATCCATCCATGCTTCCATGGAGTAATAATCACGATAGAACAATCCCAAATTCTTATTATATAGGAAATATTTGATCAGTCCGGTTTTTGCTTCTGAAGAATAGGCGCCACTACCGGTTGGTGTGTAGTTCATTTCTACAGAAACGCCACAATGCAAAATCATCAAGGCAACAGCATTTCCCTGTTCTTCCGTATAATTTCCCTCATAGTTGTCTATGATATTTGCCCAATCGTATGTTGTCTCCCCAAAATTAGCTTCCAAAAGCTGCCCCACACCATCTTCGGGCTTAAAGGAATACTGTTTGTATCCGCTACCATGCTCAGGATACTTATGGTAATTCATAATCTGGCCCAAAGCTGTAGCTACACAGCCACAAGGATATTTTTTATCCGTTTTACTATTCTTCGGTACTAAGTCGTTGAAAGGTGTATCCTGATTCCAGACTGATGTCACCAACGGTTCTACGGGGGCCGTTGTAGGGACGACCGGTGATCTGCGTGCACTATTATCAGTTAGTGCTGCCTGCATGCACAGACTTGCCGTTTCAACATACCACGCCAGTCCGTTATTCTTGTCCATTGCAAACTCACCATCAGAAAAACCGACAACAGGTTGGAACGTGTCATCATTAGCAACTATCACAAATCCTTCTCCTTCAAGACCAACCACAGTGAGCGCCGAATTAGCATGAAGGACTTTCAAATTGTCGCCTGTAATAGACTGGGCTCTATGAGCCTGCGAACTACTTAGTCCCTGAAGCGTCTGCAAAGCAATACTCTTTATCTCAATTGGAGATCGGTCTTTAGCCAAGACTGAGACAAAAGCGATTAGAAGTAATGTGAATAAAAGAATTTTTCTCATAAAGTATGTCTAAAATGCAAAAAAGGAATGCGCCGCTAAACATGTCGCAAGCGCATTCCTCTATCATTATCAGAATAAACTACTCTCCGACCACGGCATTGATGTATGCCTCGGCACTCAAGTAAAGATATGTCGGATTTTTATTAGCAGGAACTGGTCCATCCTCATCCTCCAAGAAGAGCGAATTCAGCGGGAACATGATGTAATCATCCTCTTCATAATAAATACCCAACGGATAAGCACCCAGGTTATTGCTAATATTACCATAGATGCTACCTGTGAACATCTCTCCATAGTTCCAGTTAATACCCATGGTGGTTGCATGCAGGAAAGCACCATTGCTGGTAATATCAATCAGGAACACATGGTCTTCCTCGTCACCAGCACCAACATTGTACGGGTAGCCGATAAATGCACCCAAATCGTCCTTTCCTGTTGCAGCATGAGAATAAGGAGCAACGAAGCGGAAATGTATTGCACCATTGCCTTCAACCATCTTCTCCACCTGTACAGCATAAGCGAAGTTGGAATTAACGTTAAAATAGGTTGAAATGACACCATCAACCCAATAGCCTGTTCCAAGTTTCTCCCACTTTTGCACAACCATGTTTACCGTATAAGTCTGAGCACCGATGCTGTAAATGGACTGTTGTTCTTCAACAATGCCGACAGTCAGGGAGTATTGACCACCTTCCTCTGCGCGAGGAGCAGTAACGTGAATTGTTGCTGTATTTTCGCCAGCAGCGAACTGAGCAGACGAAGGAACTTCAAAGATGCCTGCCTCGTCAGAAACGACAGCAATACCAACCGTCTGAGCACTTTCTGTGTTCGCACGAGTGAGCGTTAAGTCAAATTCTTCGGCTCCGGGCTCAACCTCAAGATTCTTGGGATTCCCTGTTTCCAGGAAATATGCCCCTGCAGCTGTTGCCTTATCAGCCTCACCGACGCCATCATACTTATACTCATTGGTACATGCGGCAAGCGTCATGGCACCCAGCACGGCAGCAAATGTATATTTAAAAATATTCTTCATAATCTTCTTAGTTTAATCAGTTATTATTACTCTACCCACGGAGTGTATTTGTCAGAAGGATCGGGGTTGTTCATGCCGACCAAAGCCTCATTGTTCTCACCCTCAACCTGAATGATAACCCAGTTCATCCATCCAGGACGACCGTTGGTATTCAAGCGAGCCAATTCGTCAGTAACATTGGTACCAACATAACCACGCGTTACAGAATAGTTCAAGCGTTTGATATCGAAGAACGTCTGTCCCTCACCCCAAAGCTCTACACGCTTCTGGAATACAATTTCCTCCACAACAGCATCAGCAGTAGTAGCGTTACATACATATTCAGGATCACGGTTTTGCTTCATGAATGCCTCAACCAGCTGTTTTCCCTGAGAAGGGTTCTGATGTGCAGCAGCCTCAGCTTCAATGAAATACATTTCCTCAACGCGCATGATGGGATATGCGCAAGCAGAACCTACCGTATAGTCTTCCTCATTACCATTACCTGGACGGAACTTCAGTGAAGCATATTCGGGCAGAACACTCTTATAGGTGCTGCTCAAATAAACCACCTGATCCTCAAGAGGAGAACCTGCAGGGGCCTTGAACTCCAGCTTACGGAAGTCAGTATCATTAATGCGCTCATAGAACTTCTTGTCTATCTTCCAATATACCTTACCGCCGGGGCCTGCATAGCCGTACTGCTGCTCGTTGGAGCACCACGAGGTCCAGTTGCAGATACCGCTGGTGACGGTGCTGGTGGTTGATGTTTGCTGTGCACCCCACATCCACGGATCAGTTACGTTGAATCCTGTTGTGGTATTCAAGCACTGCTCCTTAGACATCGGCTTCAGGTTAGAAGCATCAATAGCCTTACGGGCATATTCCTGAGCTTTAGCGTACTGTCCGTCCCACAAATAGAGACGAGCCTTCAAGCCATAAGCACATGCCAAGTCAGGCAGAATCTTGCCCTTTGTGTCGCCCAAATTCGGAACATACTCTTCAGCGGCATCCAAGTCCTCTTCGATGAACTTAACCATCTCATCATGAGGTACACGGGGGTTGTTGCGGGCCTCTGCCTCACTCATACCTGCTTTTACGATGGGTACAGTCAAACCAGAAACATCATTACCATCCTCATTGACACTAGTGGTAACATCATTAGGAAGGAACTCGTACATACGTGCCAAGTCCAAATAGAGCATGGCGCGGTATGCATAGGCAGAACCCAGCCATCCTAACTGTTCGGTAGTAGCCGACTCGGGGTTGATGGCAGCAATTACGTTGTTGACAGCCTGTACGAAACGCCAGTGATAAATCCACTGATACTGAGCAAAGAAATAATCTTGACCCAGATATTTGTTACGAGACCAATAATAGAAATGGACGTCATAGCCTGACGGACTATATTCCATTATTGCATCTCCAGTCTGGAGGTCTCGAATATGCATAAACGAGCCATAGCCCCAGTTACTGTGGCGATCAGACCAACTACGTGTGTGGCAATATGCCGGCATAGCCATCACCAGGGCTTCAGTAGCAGAACTTGACTCACCGACCTGCTTCTCAGTAGCGATACCGTTTGCGGGCTCCGTTTCATCAATACATCCTGTCAGCATGGTCAGGCTTAGCGTGGCCAAAGCTATACTTGATAATATCTTAATATTCTTCATTGTCTTCAAATGAATGGTTTTCAATTTTTACTTTTTATTTTCACATTACGATGGAGATTAGAACGTCACAGAGATACCACCAGAGATGGTTCTTACTGAGCTGTAGTAAGCACTTGATGCACCACCGGTAATACTCATACGTGGGTCGAGGCCCTGACGCTTTGACCAAACCCAGATATTGTCAGCCACACCATAGATGCGGACTTTCTGAATCTTCAGTTTGTCAGTCCAAGACTTTGGAAGCGTATAACCCAGCGTAATATTCTGCAGTGAGAGATAGGAAGCACTGGTAATAAAGCGGTCTGACTGTGCATTCATGCGGTCGTCAGCGTACTGCCAGCGAGGAATATTGCTGGAAGTGTTCGTCGGGCTCCATGCATTCAGCATATCCACATGGATAGCTTGACCATTGCTGCTTCCCATCAGAGAAGCATAAGTACCATCATAAACATAACCACCCAGTTGGTATGTGAAATCAATACTAAAGTCTATGCCCTTCCAAGCAACGTTGGTACCAAAACCGCCATAGACATCGGGCAGAGCGTCCTGACATGCAAACTCAGTAGCATCACTGTACTGATCTGTCGTAACAATGTCTTCAACAACGTAGGTGCCATCAGCATTCTTCTTGTAGTCACCATTCTCGTCCTTTGCCCAAACTTCCTTGTACCACAAAGACTTACCTTCCTCATTCAAACCTGCAAACTTAGGCATATAGAACGTGTAGGCAGAGAGTCCTTCAGTCTTCAAGTAGTTACCTGCGTAGTTACCCATATAACCACCACCAATGTACATCTGCTTAGCTGGTTCAGCCAGTTTTGTCACCTCATTATGGTTGCTGGTCAGGTTAACATAAGCACCCCAAGTCAAGTCCTTGGTGCGAATCATGTCACCACGAAGGTTCAACTCAATACCGCGGTTCACCATATTACCAATATTGTCCAGATAGCTGGTATAACCGAAGGTATAAGGCAACGGCATAGTCTGAATCATGTCATTTGTACGGTTAGCATAGAACTCGATACCACCATCCAAACGTCCGTTGAAGAATGAGAAGTCGAAACCAATATTGAACTTTGCAGCCTTCTCCCAAGAAATCTTCTGGTTTCCATAGGCAGCAGGAGTCAGAGACACAGCATCGTTAGAGTTCACAATATTATAATAGGTAATATAGCGATAAGCAGCGATGTCATCGTTACCATTCTCACCATAAGAAACCTTAAACTTCAGTTCGTCAACCCAGTCAGCTTTGAACCACTTCTCGCGGTTAATATTCCAACCAGCACTAACTGACCAGAAAGTACCCCATCGATGGTCGGGATCAAAAGCAGAAGAAGCCTGATGTACCAAAGATACCTGGCCGAAGTAGCGGTTGTCGTAGTTATACATGATACGTCCCAGCCAAGACTCTGTATTATAGTCTGAAGCAGAAGAG
>JAEEGH010024197.1_pt1 | contig 12280 bp, 7 predicted proteins | sample 9134181 | NCBI WGS metagenome assembly JAEEGH01 (sample SAMN16246544, study PRJNA631951) | gut metagenome | biome: gut microbiome; feature: rumen; material: DP-attached | host: Bos | place: Iran: Karaj | collected 2018-10
CTGTTCAATTTCTTTAAAAGGTTTTAGTTTTGTTTTATCGCGGGCGTAACAAAGCGTGTGCTGCTGAAGTGTTCTGGACCAGGTATCTTTTTTTCCTTTTCCGTGAAGCCACATAAAATCGTTTACAAAATTATCTTCACCAAAAATCATGTCGCACAAAAGTTTAAGCTGATAGAGTTCGCTCTGGTCGATGGCAATAAAAATGCAGCCGGAATCACAAAGAAAATCGCGGGCAAGCAGTAGGCGCCGATTCATAAAACTCAACCAGGCAGAATGTCTGTCGCTGGAAGTGGAAAAATTATCTGAATAAGTAAAATTATTGCCGGTGTTGTAAGGTGGGTCGATATAAATAATATCAACTTTTTGCTTGTATTGATTTTTGAGAAGCTTTAGAACAGGATAATTGTCGCCTTCAATAAAAAGATTTGGATTTTCCTGAGAGTCGGGCTCTTTTGCTGAGGATAGTGTTTGCAGGTAACAATTCTTTAAAAGTGAATCATTATCATATTTTTCTGCTGTGTCTGTCCATTGAATTGCAAAAGCCATTTTAATTCTCCGATTTTTATTTTTTTAATACAAAAAGATATTCTGAAACATAAATGCTGCGGTTTTGAAGATTACGGCTGCCTCTGAAGGTGTTGTAATCAATTTCGACGGTTTTTAATTGTCCGTATTTTTGCAGCATTTGTGTCATCTGTTCAAAAGTGATAAAGCCTTCTGAATTGTAGGAAATAATTATGTATTTTGAATCCAGGGAATCAACAATTTCTTCAAGAGATTTTAAGGCGAGGCTTGTCTTATTGAAATCTGAACGGTTCCAGTCCTGGGTGATTCCGCTTACTTTGCTGACTGGAACATCAATTTTATTTTTAAGAATAAGATTGAGCATAAAATAATTTGAACCGTAAGGATGTTGATTGTAGGGTGGATCGAGATAGGCGATATCAAGATTTTTAAGTTCTTGCGAAAGTGCAACAGCGTCCTGCTGATAAATCTGTACTTGACTTTCAAAATTACTGAAAACTGGTTGCGTGAGTTCAATTTTTCCTAAGATTCGTGTAAGGGCATTTTTCCCGCTGGCACCAAAACTTCCTATTCCTGTTTCTTTGTCTTTGTAAAAACCTTTAAAAACTCCGCTTGTATTTACATGAATTGAAGCCTGAGTGATAAGGGGGGCAAGGAAAAAGCGTTTTAATTCTTCCTGAGTGATGACTTTATCGATAAGAGTGCGGTAGGTATCTATAAGAAGGGCATTTTGATGTGTGTAAAAAACCCGTTCACCTTTCTGGATGTTATTGTCATCTTTTGCAGCATAGTTTTGGGTGATTATGCCTTCGTATTTATTCTGATTGCATTCATTCTGGATTTGTTCAAGAAGCTGAGTGCAGAGATTTTGAGGATAGTCTCTTTTGTTTGTGAGGTAGCAGCTGTTGATTAGGGAAGAATAATTTTCTAAATCGTTGGCAATGAGCCTGCTGGAATATCTTTTAAGCATACGAGCAACGATTCCTGAACCGGAAAAAATATCTGCACATACGAGTTTCTGCTGATTCAGTTCTTTTGTTATTAAAAGAATTTCCTCTTCAATGTTTTTAATAAGACTGCGTTTGTTTCCGATGTAGGTAATTATTTGAGTTGTTAAATAATCTTTGTTTTCTTCCTGAACTTGTGTCTGCATTTTTAACGGCTCGTATAAGAAGAATTTAGCCCATTTTTTAACTGTTGTCAATTTTTACGACTGGTAATTGAAGGGATGGGCACCGAACGTGGAGCAGTGCGTAGCAGTCTGCCGGAGGCAGACCGGCCGTAGGTAAGCTGCGGAAGGTGAGTTGTGGGAGCGATTTTGCCCAAATTTAAAAAAAAATAAAAAAAATCAATTTTTTTTGGGGAAAATGGTCCGAAATCTTCAAAAAAAAACTAATTAATAGGCAGGAAATAAATTTTATTTTAATTTGTTTTACTTGTTTTATGGGAGTTTTTTATGAAGATTTATTCGTTTTCGCCCTTTGGGTATGAGGGTGCACTTGTGACGGTTGAAGTGGATTTGCGGCGTGGAATTCCGGCGGTGGATATTGTCGGACTTGCGGATGGGACTGTCAAGGAATCTCGGGAAAGAATGAGGGCTGCAATTAGAAATTCTGGCTTTGATTTTCCGCCTGAGAGGGTTCTGATTAGTTTGTCTCCTGCTGACTTGAAAAAGGAAGGGGCTGGTTTTGATTTGCCGATTGCTCTTGCGGTTCTGGCTGCTAATGCTGAGGCCTTGGGAACGGCTAAATTTATTGCTGAACCGATTCTTGTTATGGGGGAACTTGAGTTGAGTGGTAAAATCCGGCCGGTGAAAGGAATTCATGCTGCGGTATCGACTGCGGTTTCGAGTGGAATTATGCGCTGTATTGTTCCTGTTCAGAATGCAGATGAGGCTCGTGAAATTAATGGGGTTCAGGTTTACGGTGCTGATTCTCTGGAAAATGCTTTTAGGGCGCTGCAGGATTATTCGTTTTACGAGGGCCGGGGGCTGTCGGACGGTGTAGAGACGAATTATCTTCCTCCGGGATGCATGAATTATGATGGAATTTATTTTCCTGAGATTTCGTCCGGTTATGAATTTGCAGAGGTGAAGGGGCAGTATAAGCTGATTCGCGCTTTGCAGATTGCTGCGGCTGGTGGCCACAATTTGATTGCGTTGGGAGCGCCTGGTTGTGGAAAAACAATGGCGATTCAGAAGTTTCCGGCAATAAATCCTATTTTAACGCTGGAAGAGGCTCAGTCGGTTACGAGAATCTGGTCTCTGGCTGGGCTTATAAAACCGTCTGAGCCGCTTGTGAGGATTCCTCCATTCAGAATTCCGCATCAGACTGCTTCAATTGAAGGAATTTGCGGTGGTGGCGTCAACTGCAGACCGGGAGAAATCTCTCTTGCTCATAATGGAGTTTTATTTTTGGATGAGGCGGCGGAATTCAGGTCGTCGGTTCTTCAGATGCTGCGGGTGCCTTTGGAAAGCGGAAGTATTACCTTGTGTAGGGCTGGACGGACTACGAGTTATCCGGCGCAGTTTCAGCTGCTGATGGCAGTCAATCCGTGTCCGTGCGGGAATAGCGGTTCTAAAACGAAGATTTGCCTGTGCAGTTCAAAATCTATTGATCAGTATTGGAAAAAGTTTTCTGCACCACTGCTGGATAGGGTTGAACTTAGGGTGTTTGTAGAGAATAACAGTGAATCAGAGAATCCTGCCGAGGAGAGAGAAAGGCTTATTTCTACTGATGAAATTAGAAAGGGGGTAGCACTTGCTGTAAAAACTCAACGCCAGAGACAAGGTGTAAGAAATGAAAAGCTTTTACCTCAGGAAGTTCAGCAGTTTTGTGAAATGTCGCTGGATGCGCGTAAGGTTTTAGACAATGCTGTCATGAGGTATGGTTTTTCTCCGCGGGCTGTTTCTGGCTGCATGAAGGTTGCCAGAACGATTGCGGATATCGACGGTTGTGAGCTTATTCAAAAAAATCATGTCGCTGAAGCTGTAGAATACAGAAAATTATGCGTAAATACAGTCCCTGAGTTTGATATGGTGGGATAGATTGAGCATGAGAGTTTTAGGGGCGTTGCGGGGCATAACGTAAGTTTTTGTTGAATTATAATGTTAGTTTCATTGGCTTGCGTTTTCAGTTTTGCTTGTAAAACTGGAAGCGCTGATATTTTTGCCCCGCTAGAGGGGGTAGCGGACAAGACAACAAAGCGAAGAGAATCGGTACTGCTTGCAGAAACGATTCGTGGAGCGACTTGGCTTGGGAGCGAGGGGGAGACTTCCCCCTCCTTTGTGCAAAAAAAATGTGGTTAAAACAAAAAGACTTCCCATAAAAGAGAAGTCCTTAAATACCGGAGAAGAGACTTGAACTCTTACACGATTGCTCGCAACAGATTTTGAGTCTGTCGTGTCTACCATTCCACCACTCCGGCGTTGGAGAAAATATATCAGATATTGTGGAGTTTTTCAAGTGGGTTTGTATGTGCTATAATAATTATGTGAAAATAAATGCAAATACTTTTGAAGGTGCATCTCCTGAACTGGTTTTGAAAACAGTGTTCGGCTATGACTCCTTCAGGTTGAATCAAAAAGAAATTATAAAAGAAGTTCTTAAAGGACATGATGTTCTGGCAATTATGCCCACTGGTGGTGGAAAATCCATTTGTTATCAGATTCCGGCATTGATTATGGAAGGGGTGACGATTGTTGTTTCGCCTTTGATTTCGTTGATGCAGGATCAGGTATCGGCTCTGGAAGCGTCTGGTATTCATTCGGTGTTTTTAAACAGTACTCTTGAATGGGAGGAGTATCGTTCTGCGGTTGATGATATACGTGCAGGAAAAGTTAAGCTGGTTTATGTATCTCCTGAAGGTCTGGCTACTGGTAAGATAAGAGATTTGTTCAGTGATGGAGCCATGAAAATCTCTTGCGTGACTATTGATGAGGCGCATTGTGTTTCGCAGTGGGGACATGATTTTAGGCCGGATTATATGGAAATTGGCGCAGTAAGGAGTATTTTTCCGGATGCGGCGATGTTGGCTTTGACTGCGACTGCAACGGAACAGGTTAGATTAGATATTGTAAAGAATCTTAAAATGAAAAAGCCTGCTGTTTTTGTTTCGAGTTTCAATAGAAGTAATATTTTTCTTGAAGTTCAGGCGAGACGGAATGGTTTTAATCAGGTGGTTGATTTTCTTGAGAAGCATAAAGATGACAGCGGAATAATCTATTGTTATTCGCGTAAACAGGTTGATGAATTGACTGAAGCTTTGGATAAGATGGGCTATTCGGTTTTGAGTTATCATGCCGGTTTAAGAGATGATATCAGAGCAAAAAATCAGGAATTGTTTATAAGAGACGAAGTTCAGATAATTGTTGCTACTATTGCTTTTGGAATGGGAATTGACAAGCCTAACGTGAGATTTGTAATTAATTATGATTTGCCTAAGTCTGTTGAAGAATATTATCAGGAAATTGGAAGAGCGGGCAGGGACGGATTGCCTGCGACGGCTTTGTTGCTTTATAGTGGGGCTGATATTCATAAACTGAGATATTTTTTTGAGGATAGTGCTGATCCGATAAAGTCGGAAAAGCTTTTGCAGAAAATGGTAGCCTATGCGACTTCCAGAAGCTGCAGAAGAAAAAGTCTTCTTGCTTATTTTGGTGAAAAATACCAGCCTGCTGATGAGGAAGAAAAAAAATGCTGCTGCGATATCTGTTCTGCCGGCCAAATCCCTTTGGCGGACCTTACGATTCCTGTTCAAAAGTTACTGTCTTGTATTTTGAGGACTTATGAGAGATATGGTTCCTCGTATATTATTGATATTCTCTTGGGTTCGCATCAAAAAAGGATTATAGAAAACGGTCACGATAATATTTCAACCTGGGGAATTGGTAAGGAGCTTTCCAAAGATAAATGGTTTGAGCTTATTGATTTACTGATTGAAGAGGATTATATCAGAAAAGAAGGTGAGTATAATGTTCTTAAAGTAACTTATGATGGGCGGACTGCACTTTCAAACAGAAAAGAAATCATGCTGCCCTTTGCAATGAATGATAATTCTCTTTTGTCGAATACATCTAGAAGTCCAAATCGCAATGATTCAACCTGGCAGCCTGAAGAGAAAAAAGTTTTCCCTGATTTTGTAGTTGTTAAAAAGAGTGAAAAAATTATTGCAGAGAAGCCTTTGGAGAGCGATGAAAAAGCAGAGCAAATCCTTGTAAAATTACGTGTTTGGAGAAAAAGAAAGGCGGATGATATGAACGTTCCGCCTTATGTAATTTTTAATGATAAAACCCTTTATGACATTGCCGCAAAAAAGCCAAAGTCAAAATCTGATTTGTTTAAAATCTACGGCTTGGGCAATGTAAAAGTGGAAAACTTTGGAACATCTATTATAGAGGTTGTTTCTGACTGCCTCTAAAATAGATATTCATCGCTGCTAAAAGAGTTTGCGGCATTCCAGGTAAAAGCGTTTCTCGTCGGCTTCACCCATTGAGAAGCTTTTTCTTGGAAGTGGTCCGCGTCCGTTAATTGTCTCAAAGAAAGAGTCTTTAGCAATTGGCGGAAGTAATATTCCAGTTGACTTTGCTTGTGCTCCCAGTCGGAATACTTCATCAGCTCCGTGGATATAGTCAATTTCCACAGTTGGCTCCGATTCTGCTTCTGTTTTAAGGAAATCGTCAATCAAGGGCTGAAGTCTGGAAACGGCAAGCTCTTTTATTTCTGTCGAAAGAAGAAGGTATTTTTGTTTTCCCTTGGAATCCAGATAGGCAAATCCAAAGTCAGCAGATGATTTTTTTACAGCTTCTTCCAGTTCTGCTGCTGTCGCTTTTTCGGATACTTTTCCTCCTAACTGCTGGCAAAGCTTGTCAATCAGTTTTTCGGTATCGATATTAAAAATAACGCGGTGAATTGGTTCAAAGGTAAGACCATCATCATAAATATTTACGATTTCAATCAAAGCATAACGAACCGGACAATTTTTAAGTTCAGAAGCGCTTGCCCCTTTTGCCTTGAGTTCTTCTTTATATTCATCCCAGACAGCTTTTGCCGTTGCCAGAGAATGATTTCCGTCACCTACAGCAAAGAGGAAGGTTGAACCGTCAGAAGAAGTATTATTTTCGGCAATTTTATTTATGGCATTAGTTAATGCATTTATTTCTTCGGAACTTTCTACAGCCCAGCCTTTTATTGAACCGCCATTGTTCATCAATTGTCCCTGATAAAGAGGATTTTTATTTTTTGCAAGCTGTCCAATGCCTTCTACAAGAAGCTTATCCTTATCATTTACTAAAAGCATGATGTGAGGAAGTTCAAGTGGTGCACCTTTTCTAATTTCCTTGCGCGGTGGAATACGGTCAACAATGGTTGCTTCTGTTGCACGAATATTTGCTTTTGAAAAAGGTTTCCAGTCATAAGTTTCCAAATCAATCTGAGCGACAAGACCTTTCCTGGTTCTACCAAATGCTGTCGTTCGTTCAAGATAGACAAAGCATTTTTTTGCAGGGGCAAATACACCGGTAGAAAGATAGTCCTTCATAGTCTTTCGTATTTTTTCAATTCTCTGAGCCTTGTCTGGTGAAGAAAGATAAACCTCTGGAAGAATTAAATTTAAGGTTGAAGGAGAAGTTCCAACATTTTCTTCTGCTTTTTTCCAGTAATTTTTATCCTGTGTGTACTGATCGCAGGCAATAACAGACCATTTTGATAAATCAACTTTTGCCGGAAGTAATATTTCCGGGATTTGTAATCCGAATTCTTCAATGTTTTTCATAATTTAGAGTATACAGTTTGATTTGATTTTGTGCTACAATTTATATATAGGATAGTCATGGAACAGAAGCAGGTTCAGCGTCAAGCACAGCGACAAGTTCAGAAAATGTCTCAACGCCAGATTCAGGCAGTCTCTTTTCTTGGGATGGGAAGCAAGGAACTGAGTGCCGAAATCTACAGGTTTGCAAGTGAAAATCCTGCTCTTGAAATTGTAAAAGACCGTTCCGTATCTTTTTCCGCAGTCGAAAAATCTAATGATTTTGCAAAGATTCTTGAAGCCCGCGAAGATTATGGCGAAACCTTGCAGCAGCATCTTATGTCGCAGATAAATATGATGAATCTGTCAAAGGATGAAGCATCGGTTTGCCAGGCCCTTATTTATAATCTTGATAAAAATGGCTGTTATGGTTCAATGCTTGCTCCTGAATCCCTCCTTGATAAAAGCCGCCCCCAACAAAACAAACAACTTCTCGAAAAATGCATGGATATTGTTCAGCGCCTTGATCCTGTTGGAACCTGCTGCAAAAGTCCGGAAGAAAGTCTTTTTGTTCAGGCAAAAATCAAAGGAGATGCTTCCGAACTTACACTTTTTATTTTGGATGGCCATCTGGAACTTTTAAATCCACCGCAAGCCGAAAAGGTTGTACAGAATCTTAAAGATTTTCAGAAAAAATGGCATTCCAAAAAGTTTGCTTCACAGATTCTTTTGGACAAAATTGATTATGATGAGTTTGATACTCAGGATTCCATAGACTATATTCTAAAGCTCAATCCTCGTCCTGCTCAAAATTATATTTCTGATGTTAGTGATGCCCAATTCAATCGGCCGGATGTTATCCTTACAGTTACTAAGGAAGATGGCTATCTGGCTGCAGATGATTATTCCAAAGGCCAAATTCGCGGAGGAAAAGGTTATTATTTCCAGATTAAATATGCTTCTGGTATTTTGCCGGAAGTAAGAATTTCTCCAGAATATATGTATGACAAAGCCGCAGTAGAAAAAGCAAAAGAATTTATTGCTAATCTTCAGTATAGGGAATCTTCAATTGTTTTGCAGGGCTGTGCAATTGTAAAATTTCAAAAAGATTTTTTTGAAAAAGGTCCCGGACATCTGAATGTTCTTACCCGCCGTCAGGTTGCCAATATGCTGGGAATTCACGAATCTACAGTTTCCAGAATGTCTTCTAAAAAGAACAGCAAATATATCCAGACCGACTGGGGCCTTTTTCCGGCCAGTTTTTTCTTTTCTTCCGGAGTAAAAAGCACAGATGGAAAAGAGAAAATTTCTGCCGCAGTAATTAAAGAAAAAATTCAGGAATATCTCTCGACCATGCAGGAAGCCGGACCAGATGGAAAGAGCGGAAAAATATCCGATTCTAAACTTGCTGAATATCTGAATCAGCAGGGAATTAAAATTGCCCGCCGTACAGTTGCAAAATACCGTTCACAGATTGGAATAAGTAATTCCTATAAAAGATAATTCTTGCCTTTAATGCGATAAAAGCCCCTTGTTTCATTCGACATTTTTTTTTATCATATCTTTATGAGTTTTTTCACAATTTTAAAAAAGATTGCAAAAGCCTTTCTAGTGAACTTATTATGGCTGATTTTTAGTATTCCTGTAATTACAATCGGTGCCGCAACTAGCGCCGCTTTTTCCCTTACCTTAAAAATATTGAATGACGAAGAAGGCAATGTTGCAAAAATGTTTGTAAAAGCCTTTAAATCAAACTTTAAACAGGGCACGATAATGTGGTATATTACAGCTCCATGTATTTGTGCCTGCTATCTGATTTGGGACTATATTATAAAAGATGGTGACGCCCATTTTCTGATTAAAATTGCAGCAGTCGCACTCACAGTGATTTCTATTTGTGTTAATCTTTATTCCTATTCTATTCTTAGCCGTTACGAAAATCCCTTAAAAAAGACAATCCTCAATTCCACAGTAATTTGCATGCTTTATATCTGGCGCACTGCAGTGATTTGCGTTCTTATTGCGGTAGAGTGTATCCTGATTTTCTTAAACCGCTGGACTATGATTGCAGGCATTTTTTTGGGACCTGAATTAATCATTTTTACAATTACAATCCTGTCAAAAAAGATTTTCCAGTCAATTGAAAAAAACGGTGGTGTGATTGTTCCAGCTGCTTCAACATCTGATGAGTCTTCTGTTGATGAGGAAGAAACAGATAGCGAAGATGACGAAGATGATGAATCTGAGGATTCTGACTAGTAAAAACGCATAAAATCTGCAAAAAATCCGTAAAAATCCACTAAAACCAATCATTTTTTTGACAATTCAACAATCCTCCCTTAAAATTAAATAATAACAAACTTTTAAGAAGAGGAAAAAATGGCAAAAACAGCAAAAGATGTCATGCAGATGATTAAAGACAATGACATCAAAATGGTCGATTTTAAAATGGTTGATATTAACGGACAATTCAGACACGTTACTATTCCCGCCCAAAACTTTAACGAAGATGTCATGAAGGATGGTGTCGGCTTTGATGCTTCCAACTACGGATATGCAGTTGTTGAAAAATCTGACATGGTTTTTATTCCAGATCCTGACACCGCATTGATAGATCCTTTCTGCGAGATTCCAACTCTTTCAATGACCGGTAATGCAATGATTATCGATTATCCTGAAAACCGTCCTCTCGCACAATATCCTCGAAATATTGTTCTTGCTGCTGAAAAATACATGAAGGATTCTGGCATTGCAGATGAAATGCTCATTCTTCCTGAGTTTGAGTTCTATCTCTTTGATGATGTTGCCTGGGATGTTAGCCACAACCGTATTGCTGCAGAAATAGATGCAGATCAGGCTCCATGGAACACTTACAACCAAGGTTTTGGAAATGTAATTGGTTCACAGAAAGCTTATCATGTTGCTAAACCTCTTGATACAAGCTTTGAATGTCGCAGCGAAATGTGTATGGAAATTGAAAAGGCTGGTATTCCTGTTAAGTATCACCATCCTGAAGTTGGAGCTGCCGGACAGTTTGAAATTGAACCTAAGCTTGGAAAAATGAGCAAAATGGCAGATGGCACAATGATGATTAAATACATTATCCGTAATGTTGCCGCAAAATATGGAAAAACTGCAACCTTTATGCCAAAGCCAGTTTATAACGAGGCAGGAAGCGGAATGCACGTTCACATGCTCTTGCTCAAAAATGGTGAACCAGTTTTCAGTGATGATAATGGCTACTCACACTTAAGCCAGGACGCTCACTACTTTATGGGCGGACTTTTAAAACACATCAGTGCCTTGTGTGCTCTTACAAATCCAAGCACAAACTCTTTCAAACGACTTGTTCCTGGTTTTGAAGCTCCTGTTACTGTAGGGTATGCAACCTCTAACCGCTCGGCAGTTATTCGTATTCCAGCTTATGCAAAAACTCCAAAAATGCGCCGCTTTGAGCTCCGCAATCCAGATGCAACTTGTAATCCATACTTTGCTTATGCCGCAATTTTGATGGCCGGTCTTGATGGCATAAAAAATAAGATTGACCCTCACAAAAATGGCTGGGGGCCTTACGATGTAAATCTTTACACTCTCAGCGACAAGGAAAAGAAAAAGCTTAAACAGCTTCCAACTCGCCTTGATGATGCTCTTGATGCTCTCGAAAAAGATCACGCTTTCTTAACCGAAGGTGGAGTTTTCCCAGAGGAATTACTTAAGAACTTTATCAAAACAAAGCGGGCAGAATTAGCTAAGTTTAATGCAATTCCGCATCCTGCAGAGTTTGATTCATATTTTAACTGCTGATTTTATTTGAACTTTACCGCAGTACCATAAGCTACAACTTCGGCGGCACCTTGCATAACGGCGGATGAACCGTATCGGACACCGACAACTGTATCTGCCCCCGAGGGCTGTAGCTTCGTCAACCATAAAATCGCGGCCAAAGTTTTTTGATTGAACGATTGTTCCCTTTACCATTCCCAATGCTCAAAATCCTTTTCTGGAGTTGAATCAATACTTACGAGTATCATACTCTTCACCTCCATTTATTTCCTTAAATCTCTGGACAAGCACAACAAGCGTCCCGATTATTAAACACAAAATAATTGCTCCAACAAACAGAACCGGCAACAGGGCTCTTGAATCGGCACCAAAAGCTTACGCATCAGCTTGATTTTTCCAGCGTCCTTACATCAGCCAGTGAATATTCCCTGTAGTCGTTTTCGGGATTCCGCTTTGGACACAACAGCCCCTGGTCTTCGTAAAACCGTATGTTTTTCCTTGTGATTCCGACCAGCTCTTCAACCTAATAAATCTTCATACTCTTATTTTATCTCACTTTCCGTAGCGGGGCATTCTTTTTGTTCCGCATTCTTTTTCCATACGGCCACCGCAAACACTACAACCGCAGCCGTAAGTACATACAAAGAAGCTTCAATAATCACTGCATTTACTTTCATCATTGCAAGTGTTCCGGCAACAGCATCTACAACAAAATGGATGATGAGAGCAATAGGGTAGAAATACCACTTATCATTCTTAGCACCAAACCACACAAGCACAGAAAACGAAATTTGAAGTGCAACAGCCGGAATACGTTCAATCACACCAGCGGCCAGAGAAAGCGGTTTTGCAGAAATCAGAGTTGATAAGGTTTGCTCCATTGCAGCAAGCTTGTCCCCGCTCAAACTTTCTGTGATAAGCGCTGTATTTCCTGTGTTGATCATCACTGAAAAAACAAGATTTGTTATTGCGCTGGCAAAAAGAAGATAAAATGCTTCGAATCCACCGTGACCTGCTCCGTACATAAGGGATGTGGTATCATCATCCTGAGATTTTTTAAGGATTGTCTTAAATGCCACAAAACGACCTGTTTCTTCAAACAAACCGGCCATAAATCCACCGTACAAACCATATAAAAGAGGTTTTGCCATAAGAGCCTGAGCTCGTCCGCCGCCAAGGATGATTGTGTGAAAAACTCCTTCCAGTACGATTGCAAAAATTACAA
>JAEEGH010024201.1_pt1 | contig 12277 bp, 10 predicted proteins | sample 9134181 | NCBI WGS metagenome assembly JAEEGH01 (sample SAMN16246544, study PRJNA631951) | gut metagenome | biome: gut microbiome; feature: rumen; material: DP-attached | host: Bos | place: Iran: Karaj | collected 2018-10
CAGAGCGAAGTCCCTTAATGCCATAACCGAATTCATCCTTGTAGCCTTCTATTACAACATAATCATCATAGGTCATCAACCGCCAACCTTCTGGGCAAATGCCTCGATGGTTTTCTTGTATCAAATCCGAGCAGCTTTCGGTATTGCAACGGCTGGGCAGCTGCATCATCTCCGCCCATTGGTAGAGTCCGCCATATTCATCACACTTGGTGGTGTCGTTATTGTAGCAATAACGTTCTATCTTGGTATCGTCGTTCTGGTCATCCTTGCCCAGGACCATCTCGCCGATGTTCAGATTTTCAGCCATTACAGTCACAGAATCACCACTATAAACAGAAGTAATGGTTATATAATAATAACTGCGGCCATTACGCGGGTCATTGAATTGCTTGTAACGATTTTCTCCGACACGCCAATCTTCGGCCAAGGTTTTCGAATGATCGAAGGGGACGTATTCGCTGCTGCTACTCGCGACGGCTTTTTGGCTGCTGCTTGTCATCCCGGACGACGTTCCGGAATCAGATTTTTGACTGGAGGAAGAAGGCTTGCTGTTACTAGATCCTATCGCTCCGCTCCAGGATGACGATGGAGTTTTCATCGAGGATGAGGATTTCTTGTCATTCTGGAGGCTCGAAGAGCCGATAGAATCCATGCGGCTACTTGAAGATTTTTTGGTACTGCTACTAGACCCATTCGACTTCGCTGACGCTCCGCTCAGGGTGACACTACTACTGCTTTGAACGACTGAAGAAGACGATTCCTCGTCATTTACAGATGTGCTGCTATCGTCACCGCAAGCGGTAAGGCACAACGCAATGGCAAAAAGCATGGATCCTATCAGTCGCCTACGGCTCCTTCCAGGATGACAGAAAGACGAAAGACTAAAGACGAGAGATAAAGTAGCTAGAACTTGTTTCATAGGTTATCCTCCGCAAATAAAATATACAAAGTTTGGGCAGTAAAAAAGCCCGGACAACGAGTAATTGCCGGGCAGGACAAAATAAGCAAAACTACTGTTCAACTTTTACGCAACGGACGGAATTACCTAAAATCTTTTCGCTAAATTCATCTCTATTTGGAGCATAATCATTCAAGGCCGAAGCCCCACCCGCATAAGCATTACCCTCTTTTTTTATTTTATACTCTTCATTTTCGTATTCTTCAGGATAAAACCAAGATACAGATTTTCTTATAGATTCAAACCCCCCCTTTTTTGTTCTATATCCCGCACCGGTAAGAGAAAAACCGCTGTAGTTATTTCCACCAAAGCCATAAGCCGAACGTAAGCCCTTAATGCCATATCCGAATTCATCTTTGTAACCTTCTATTACAACAAAGTCATCATAAGTCATCAGCCGCCAGCCTTCTGGGCAAATGCCTCGATGGTTCGGTTGTATCAAGTTCGAGCAGCTTTCGGTATTGCAACGGCTAGGCAGCTGCATCATCTCAGCCCATTGGTATAAGCCTCCGAACTCATCGCACTTGGTGGTATCGTTATTGTAACAGTAACGTTCTATCTTGGTATCGTCTTTCTGGTCATCCTTGCCCAGAACCATCTCGCCGATGTTCAGATTTTCAGCCATTACAGTCACAGAATCACCACTATAAACAGAAGTAATGGTTATATAATAATAACTGCGGCCATTACGCGGGTCATTGAATTGCTTGTAACGATTTTCTCCGACACGCCAATCTTCGGCAAGCGTCTTAGAATGATCGAAGGGGACGTATTCGCTGCTGGAGGATGCCGCACTGGACCCATTCGACTCCACTGACGTTGCGCTCAGGGTGACACTGCTACTGCTTTGAACGACGGTTTTGGAGGAGGAGGAAGGCTTTTTGGTACTGTTACTGGATCCTATCGCTTCGCTCCAGGATGACGAAGGACTCTTCGTCGAGGATGAGGATTTCTTGTCATTCTGGAGGCTCGAAGAGCCGATAGAATCCATGCGGCTACTTGAAGATTTTTTTGTACTGCTACTAGACCCATTCGACTTCGCTGACGAAGAACCGTTACTGGATCCTATCGCTCCGCTCCAGGATGACGAAGGACTCTTCGTCGAGGATGACGAGACAGTTTTGACTGAAGATGACGATTCATCGTCGTTTACGGATGTGCCGCTATCGTCGCCGCACGCGACGAACGCTAAGGCTAGAAGAATGGATCCTACCGCTCCGCTCCAAGACGATAACTTGAACAATATCCTCATTTCGATACTCCTTTCCATCCATATACCCAACAACAAAATACAAAATTCACCACAAATGGCCCTGAGACCAAGGGCCTCAGAGCCTGTTTGAGGTGTAAAAACTAACCGTTTTTGGATTCGTTGAGGCCAAGTTCAATCTTTCCGTACTTGGCTTCGTACGCCTTGAGGGTTGCCCCGAGCATAATGGCGAGGCGTTTCGCCGTGAACGGGGTCATCACCACGCGTTCAGCGATATCAACGTCAACCTTGTCCTGATTCATTTTCCAAGCACGATTTACGCCCAAAAGAACCATCACTTCTTCGCGGCCGGCAACGACATTGGTTGCATTCACGTAAAGGCTTTTCATGTTTGCGTCATTCCACACAACTTCGGGCTGGTTGACGGCATTTTGTTCGTTCGCAGTTACTTTTTTTTCTTCGGACATAAATATCTCCAAGGGTTTAACGTTATTAATTCATTCACAGTCAACAAGTTACGTTTTTTTGCAACAAAATCAGCAAAAATAACTTGAATTGACAATACTCCACACAGATAAAAGAATATAATTATTATTTTATCTTTTAAGTATAAAATACCACTTTTTTGTAGTAAAATTTAATTTACACAGTATTCAACAAAGTAAAAAAAATGTTTTTAACAAAATCAGTTTTTCCGCCTAACAAAATTATTTTTTTCTCACAACATTAGTAATATCTTGACAATATTGTAGCGCAATTTTAATTTTCGTCTGTTTTGGGATAAAAGGTTATCCCCTCTTGGAGGTTCTAATGAGCAAAATTCGTTCATTTGTTAATTACCATATTATTTTGGCACTATCTTCGTGTTTCATTTGTGGTTGCTCGGTTTCCGATTCTGTTGACAGCGATTATTCAAAATGGAGTTTTTCGGGTTCCGTCGTCGATGCAAACGACAACCAAAGTTTAAGCGGAGCCGTAATAACATACCAGGATGCATCCGGAAAAAAAGCAGAAGCCACAACCGACCAAAACGGCTATTTTTACATTGAAGCCCTCCCCTACGGTACACGTTCGTTTACTTTCAATTACAAAAAAATTTCTAAGAAAGACACGCTTTATTATTCGCCAAAAACTATCAGCATCACTTCGACAAGCGAATCCTCGCACATGGAAGGCGTTGTCGCCAACAATTCCTCTATCATTCGTCTGAGTCCCATCAACGCCTCGCTAACGGGCGAATTCTACATCCATGACGAAAACTCCGAAAAGAACGTCCCCGCCTCCGATGTCAAACTAAGCATCGTCAAACAAAGTGAAGACTTTATCAATATTTTTCCAAAGAACTTTTCCGTCAAAACCGATTCGGACGGAAAATTTACATTTAACGGACTCCCCGCAGACACAGGATTCATCCTTCAAGCCGAATCCTACAGCTACAGCGGCTTGCGCTATACATCAAACAACATAACACTTCCCAAGCTCAAGAGCGACGTAAAAACAGACCTCGGCCGCATATACCTCGTCCGCGACACAACCATCGAAAAAAAGCAAATCATCAAATCGTCCAATGTCATGGACGGCAATTTCAACGGCTTTAGCAACGTTTCCACGCTCGCAACGCCATACTACGTATTCAGCGAAAAGATTTCGGATAAAAATTTATCCGTAACGGTAAAGGCCGATACGTCCGTATTCTATGTTACACCAACATTATCGAAAGATACTTTATTCCTAAAACACGATTTAGCTTTCCCCGCCGAGACAAAAATCATCGTTAGCATCAACGCTTACAAAAAAAGCAACGGCGACAGGATCGCCCTTACGCTGAGCGGGGATTCCGCATTCACGACGGACCGCGGACTTTACGCAGTCACAAGCAACGCATGGCCAAGCAACAAGCAGTTCCGTGCAACGTTTGGAATTCAAGATACTATCTGGATCAAGTTCAGCGAACAACTCGACACGAACACGGATAGAATCCAGTGGAGTTACGCAAACGGAATGGCCCGCACCATTTATGCTAACGGTTACTACGCCAACGCCAAGTCCTGGGTAAAAAAAGACACGTTGTTCGTCAAAATGCAAGAAAAGATCCTTGACTCCCGCGTTCAAGGCGATTCTGTAGGCATGAACATAACCGTTTACGCCAAGAACGAGATGTACCTCAAGGGATTCACGTTACGCACAGAACTCGAAGTTCCGCCACCGTCCTCATCAAGTGCAGAATCTTCATCTAGCGCTGCAACGTCTTCGAATGCAGCATCATCTTCTAGTGTCGCATTGTCTTCTTCCAGCTCCGCAGCACAATCCAGCTCCAGTTCGTCTAAATAATGATCCGTAGTATTATTACAACCATTTCGCTAGCCGCTATCGCCTACGCCGCGTCTTTCGACGGAGTTACCGAACCTATAGCCCAGGCAAAAATCGGGTTTACCGTATCCGGGAAAATCGACAGCATCTGGGTTAAAGAAGGCGCATTCGTCCACAAAGGCGACACCTTGATGAACCTCGTCAAGACCGAAGAAGAACTGCGCGAAAGCATCACGAAAATCGCTGCAGAAGATACTTCTAGCGTAGCATCCGCCAAAGCCAAGATGGACACCTACGAAAAGGATTTGCAGGTCACGAAAAAGTTGTTCGAAACTTCCACATCTATCAGCGCCGAACAGGTCTGGGAAAAGGAAATGAACTACAACGTGACCAGAGCCGAATGGGAAGCCGCCAAAGTGGCCAAAACCAAGGATTCCCTGGAACACCGCATGGCACAAGCGCAACTCGAAAAGCTCTACCTCATAGCACCTTTCGACGGTGAAATCGTCGCCATCCCCAAAAACAGGAGCGAAAGCGTCGAAGCTTTGGAACCCGTCATGGAAATTGCAGACGTACGCACCTGCCGCATGATAGCCTATATCATCGTAAGCAAGGCGAGCACGTTAAAAGTCGGGCAGCAAGTCAGCTTGCAGCTCAACAGCGGCAAGGCACGCAATAAAAAAGGGAGAATCGAGTTCATCTCCCCTGTTGTTGACAAAGCTAGTCTTTTACGTACCGTCAAGGTCGTTTTTGACAATTCGGACAAAGGCGTAGAACCTGGTGTCACAGGAACGATTTCTGTCAAATGAGCAGACAAAACAACACAATATTTCGTATAAAAAAAGGGCTTTTCATAACCAGCCTGTTTTTTGCAGTTGTTTCTTATGCGCAAGATTCGTTATTCATTGATTTCGACACGGCTTTGAACACCGTCATCAAGAACAACATAGACATTCAAGAAGCGAAGAGCAACTGGATGGTCCAAAGCGAAGCTGCCAACGGAGCCTACGGCGAATTCGAGCCGCACTTGACGGCTAGAGCATTCAAGGAAAGGGGAAACTCCCCCAGCGCACTTTTTACCGAAACCAAGGAAGAATACAAAATCGGCATCCAAGGCAGAGCACCCACCGGTACAGAATACAATGTCGGATTCAACCAAGCCGGCTACACCCATAGCGACTACACTTCGGAACTTTACGTTGGCGGAGAACTTCGGCAGCACCTTCTAAAAGACGGCCCGCTATTCAATACAACATTTATCAACCAACGCCTTGCCAATTTCCAAAAAGAGCAAGCATTTCAAAAATACCGCGAAACGCTCAGCGAAATTCTTGAAAACTTTTGCGATACTTACTGGAACTATTACTTTGCACAACAGACGTTACGTTTTGCTGAAAAATCATCTTCTGTCGCAAGCGAAATCGTAGAAGACGCTCGCAAGCGGCTTAAGCTGGGCATGCTTTCGATGCTTGATTACCAAAAAGCGGTCGCTGAATATTCCGACCGCGAAGGGGCAAGGCTCGATGCATTGGACAAACTCCGCAGCGCACGTTTATCTTTACTCTTAATACTTTCTTCTCAAGAACTTATTAGAGATTTACGCCCCATTTCTATCGCTCCCAACACAACGCTAGATTCCATCGCCATTCTCGATTCTCTAACATACATCGATTCCATTAGCGTATTGCATCCCGCCTACCTCATGCAGAATATCGAAGTTGAGATTCGCAACACAAATCTCGACAAAAGCAAGAACAAGTTTTTGCCCACCATCGACATCATAGGCAATTACGGCATTCGCGGTCGAGACAAGGACGCAGAAACCGCATTAAGAAAATTCAGAAGCAGCTCCAAAAGACAAAGTGTATTTGCTTACGGGGTCGAAATAGACATACCGTTATTCGCCAATCTTGAAGAACGCCACCAGATTGCCGCCGACAAAGCCAGTGTCCGTTCGGCACGTTCAAGGCTAACCTTATTGCAGGGCAAGCTCTACGAAGAATACCGCATATTGCAACAACGCGCATGGGAACTGCGTAACCAATGGAAGTTGAGCGAATCCGCAGTCGCCTACCACGAAAGCGAACTCAAGGAAGAGTTCAAGAAAATGGAGCTTGGAAAAAGCAATTACCACATCATATTCGAAATGGAAGACGACCTCCGCCAAGCACAGCAAAGGCATCTGGAATGCATGAAGCAGCTCCGCATTATCGACGTGCGACTCATACGCGCCACAGGAAAATTGTTGCTGCAAAACGGACTTGAATCGTGGAAAGACGGAAAGATTACACTCCGCAAGGACTTGCTCAGTGACTAACGCAAACGTAAAACTGGACCCGAACGACATCATTAAAGCACTGCAAGGTGCGTTAAAAACGACCAACGCGAAGATTGGCCAATTGACGAATGTTTTCGATATCGTCCAAAAGGTTCTTGAAAAAGAGAAATTCAAGCAGGCCGCATTAACTCTCGCCAGCGAAATTGCCGACCACCACAAGGCAGAACGCGCAAGTTTCGGTTGGCTCAAGCACGATTACATTGTCCTAAAAGCCATAAGCCATACGGACCACTTCGAAAAGAAGATGCAGATTGTACGCGACCTCGAAGGTGCCATGGAAGAAGCCTACGAACAAGACGCGTCCATTCTATTCCCGCCTCCAGAAAATATTTCTCTGGCCACAAGAATGCACGAATCCTACAGCCAAACGTACAACGTAGGCTACATGTTGTCTGTACCGGTACGTCACGGAGACGACATCATAGGCATCATCACCTGCGAACGCAAGGGAATGCCCTTCAGCGACGAAGAAGCGACGGAAATTCATCTTGCATCAAACCTTTGCAGCGCAAGGCTCATGGAACTTTACCACAAAAGCAGCTGGTTCGGAGCAAGAATGGCCCGTAGCATGCGAAAGGGACTCGGTAAGCTCTTGGGGCACGAACACACCTGGGCAAAGTTTTTCTCGATTCTCGGCATCGCGCTCGTTCTTTTCGCAACGCTGTACCCGCTCGAATACAAAGTAAGTTCCCCCGCAATTCTAAAAACAGATAAGATAATTTATCTAACAGCACCTTTTGACGGCTACATCGATAGTGTTTTTGTAAAGCCGGGTGATGTTGTCTATAAAGATCAGGAAATTCTTCGTCTCGACCAAGAAGAACTCAAGCTCGAAGAAGCCGATTTGCTTGCCCAAGAACAGGACAACCGCCAAGAAATTCAAAAAGCCCAGGCAAGCCGCGAACTGGCCGAAATGAGAATCCAGCAGGCAAAGCTAGAACAAACTCTAGCACGTCTCAAAACAGTCCGCTACAAGCTCTCGAAGTCGACAATACGAGCCACCGTCGATAGCGCCATCATCGTCGAAGGCGACTTGCAAAAGAAAATCGGAGCACCGGTAAATCAAGGTGCAGAACTGTTCCAGATGGCATCCATCGAAAACATCTACGTCGAATCTGCCGTGAGCGAACTCGAAATTGCCAACATCCCAGAAGATGGCGAAGGTCTTTTGGCCATCAAGAGCCGCCCCGATTCCGTCTATCGCTTTAAAACGGAACGCATAAGCCCGACCGCAACCGTCAAGGATCAAGAAAACACGTTCCCCGTACGCGGCGAGTTTATTGACGGAGTCCCCAGCTGGTTCCGCCCCGGCATGACAGGGATTTCAAAAATCTACGCAGGCAAAAAGACGCTCTGGTGGATTCTCTCGCACCAGGCTATCGACTACCTGCGACTCAAGCTCTGGTGGTAAACAGCAAAGCGTTCGCTGTCATGCCGGCCTCTGTACCGGCATCGGTTGTACTGCATAAACAACGGACCCCGCAACGGCGTGCGGGGTGACAGGGCAAATGAGCTTTTAACCGGACCCATCGCGCTTAGTAGTCACTAAGGATAACATACACAGTTTGCACATTATTTAGCAGATAAATAAGCAATTTTTCATACAAAATAGTATCTATAAAATAATTTTTACATATTTTATATACACACAAAAAAAGGCATCCATTAGGACGCCTTCAAAAAAAAACACTGAATAAAACAACTACAACATAATGCTAATCTGTTGTCTTATAATCCTTTACGCAACGGACCGGCAGGACATTTTTTTTCAATGTTGCATTACGCTCCGAGTACCACCCCAAAGTTCTGAAGGCACAAACACCCGCAAATTCTTTATCGGTTTCTTTAGGCAGCCAAAAATCACCATATTCAAGAACACCGCCAAATTTGCAACCAGACGAACCACCGCAGTATCCCATACCGGTCAACAGAGCCGAAAAACCACTCGCATTAGAACCACTAACAACTTCAGACAAAACTCTCCAATTAGACTCATCAGCTCCAATCATCGTACGCCATTCAAACCCGTTCATCACGTGCCAACCTTCTGGGCAGGCACCCTGTATCTGAAGATCGTCCCATTCAGAATCATAAACGACACCAGTCGCTACAGAATCTGGGCATTCTGGCGTAGTTCCCGTCCACACGCTGTCACAAGCTTTGGGGAGTCCCATAGCCTCGCTCCAACTGTACATGCCGCCAAAGTAATTTTCGCAATACCACGGGTCGTCGTCATAGCAATACTTTTCTACCTTTTTGTCGTCAAATTCCGTTGTTCCTAGTTTTATTTGCGTACCGTAGTTCAAATTTTGAGCGAACACTTCAAATTGCTCATATTTCGATTTTATAACTACAGTTTTATATTCCTGACCATCACGAGAATCCTTAAACGTCCCATATTCAATTTCATCATTAAAGACGCTGTCTTTTTTAAAGCTTTCCTTGAACGTCAAAACCTTTTGGGAGGAACTAGACTGAACATACAAAACGTAATATCCGTTTTCACAAACATACCATTCCTTTTCACGAGTCCCACGAATCGATCTTTGAATCAGATGTCCCTCTTCTGTACAAGCTTCCACATATACAGAAGAACTTGACGTTTTCTTAACAGAACTCGACGATGAGGACTTGCCAACACTCGAAGAGCCAACGGAATTCATTCGACTGCTAGAGGACATTTTTTTGCTAGAAGTTGAGACCGATCCCGGAACGGAGTCCGGGATGACAAATGACGAGGACGATTCTTCTTTTACGGAAGTTCCGCTATCACCACCGCATGCGGTAAGGCAAAACGCAGCGACCAGAAACATGAATCCTATCGCGCTAGAGTTTATCCCGGACTTGTTCCGAGACGCTCCAGGATGGCAGAATGACGGCATTTCAAGATGGCGCTTGAAGATTCCCCACAGCATGCCAAAATTCATACAAAACCTCCATAAAATCCTAACAAACAAAGCCTACACCAAATAAAATAGTAAAAACTGTTATTACAAACAAAAAAATTCACAAAAAAACCGACCCCGGAATAAATCCGGGGTGACAAGGCGTTCGCTGTCATGCCGGACAAGTTCCGGCATCGGTGTTTATCGCAAAAAAAAGACTGGATCCCCTACGCTTCGCTCCGAGGATGACGGCCATTGCATAAACAACAGCTCCCTTGATGGATTCTATCGGGTGCAGAGCACCCTCCAGAATGACAAGAGAACGCCAAAATGACAGCTTGGTTTAAAGTTCCATGAATGTTTTGAGGTCGTCCATGCGGCGCTTGGCGTATTCAAAACCCATGTTGTAGGTTTCGTCAAGCTCGTTACGGTCCGTTGCAAACAAATCGCAAACTTCACGTTCCGGGCGGAAAATCATGAGATTTCCCTTTTTCTCGAGCTTTTCCATTTCGGCAAACATCTTCTCGTAACGCTTGTAACGCAACATCAAAGCCCTGAAGAAATCCGGGTACTTCCGCTTGAACATCGGATTCAAAATCATGCGGTACTTGCGGAAGTCCGTCACGATTTCGCCGGGATAATGCGTCGAGACCACGACCACCTTGTCGCAGCCCTTTTCAAACGCACGCTGGTACGGAATCGGAGACGTCACGCAGCCGTCCGCATAATGCTTACCGTCAATCTGCACCATCGGGAAAAGCATCGGGAGCGCACTGCTCGCGTTCACAATATCGAGCAAACGCTTTTCGCTCATGTACTCCTGGAAGAACTCCGAACGCCCCGTTTCCAAGCACGTGAGCCCGAATTCGCATTCCACACCCGAACCGAAGAACAGATGGAAATCGAAAGGCATATCGCCATACGCAGCGTCATAATGCAAGGCATAGCATTCCTTCTGAATACCATCAAAAATACGGTGAGCCTTATCCTTACCCTGCTGAATTTTTCTCGGTTGGATTATGTAACGGAAGCGCCCGCGCTGCCGCGTGATGAAGTTCATCGCCGCATGGCATCCGGCACTGACACCGCAAAAATACGAGAAGTCAATATTCTCGTCGAGCCAAGCGTCCAACACGCCTGCCGAAAAAATGGTCTGACGCGACCCACCTTCTAGAGCCAAGCCTATTTTCATTACTTGTTCTCCTCGGGAATAATTTCTTCAGGAGTTTCTGCAGTAACCGGCAAAATCGCCCCCATCTGCCCCAAAGCACGCTGCTTGAGTTCCCAAACCTTCTGGCGGAAATACTCGCTGCGCTCAGCAAGATGCTTAGACGACGGAATCCCCTTCACGCGTTCAATCTTTTCGGGTTCATCCACCATAATCTGCGTGCGGTGACCCAACTTGTAAATACCGTCAATGCCAAGAGAAAGAACAGGATATCCGCTACTGCGAGCGAGGAACGCAAAACCGGTCTTGAATTCATTCAAAAGGCCATCATAACGGCACTTGCCTTCAGGGAAGATAATCACGGAATTGCCCTTTTCAAGTTCCTTCTTCGCAAGGAGCGCCCATTCGGTGTCCAAATTAAAACGATCGCAAGGAATGACGTTCTTGAAACGCTTCAAAGCCCAACTGAAATGCGGATCCTCAATTTGGTCCTTGGCAACAACAATGCTCCTGTTATGGAAAAATAAGGCCTGTACCATCAGGGGATCAAGCATGCTCGTATGGTTTGCAATAATCACCATCGGCTGTTTTAGATTCGTGGATTTGACCGACTCCCCTAAAAACGTCATCTTGGGACGATAAATCACCAACAAGTAAGTACGCACCCCGTAAACGACCAGGATGAGCACCAACTTCCAGAACAAATCGACAAAAAATTGTTTCGTTTTTTCAATCATCAACTATGTATAATGGCGATCCCGGCATAAGGCCGGGATGACAATAAAGGATAATTAATTACTTCCCAAGGCTTTCCTTGGGAATGCTCGTAAACGTGAGGGAACCCTTGGCATGCACGTTGCCGTTCACCTTGACGACACAGTCAAAACCGACGATAACCCCGCCGCCCTTCGTCTTGTTGACGGAAATTTCGAGCTGGTCGCCAGGAATCACCGGCTTCACGAACTTGAAACCGTCAATCTTCAAAAGAACGTACAAATTCTTTTCGAGGTCTTCGGCAGGCTTTTCAATCACAAGCGAACAGAGCTGAGCGCAAGCTTCGCAAATGAGGACGCCCGGCATAATCGGAGTGCCCGGGAAGTGTCCCATGAAATACGGTTCGTTCACGGAAACGTTCTTGATGCCCGTCGCAGATTCGTTCGGCACGAGTTCCGTGACCTTTTCGATCATCTGGAACGGCGGACGCTGGGCAATCTTTTCGCTGATCTGGTAAATGTTCATCATAGAGAAAGACCTCCATCCAGAACAATGACCTGACCCGTCACGTAGGCGAACTGGTCAGAAGCGAGAGCGGAAACGACATTGGCCACTTCGTCAGCCGTTGCAAAACGCTTGAGCGGCACCTTTTCGAGGTAGCCCTTGCGAGCTTCTTCCGGAATCGCTTCAATCA
>JAEEGH010024204.1_pt1 | contig 12276 bp, 8 predicted proteins | sample 9134181 | NCBI WGS metagenome assembly JAEEGH01 (sample SAMN16246544, study PRJNA631951) | gut metagenome | biome: gut microbiome; feature: rumen; material: DP-attached | host: Bos | place: Iran: Karaj | collected 2018-10
AAGGAAGTCGAAGAAGACATCTCCGAAAAGTAATCCGTCGTTCCCTCCGACGACCCTTTTCCTCCCTCCCCCTCATCCTACTCGTCCTGCGCATATTATTCGTCCTTTTTCTCGCTCGTGTTCTCGCACGGGCGCTTGAAAAACGTCCCCGAGACAATCCCCAAAGCGACCATCGTCCATGCGACAATCGCGCGTCCCAGCATATTGCTTGACTCCCGCTTCCTCTCACTGGATACTTTCCCCGACCAATCACCCGAAAGGACTCCAATCGTGAAAAAACTCGCAATCGTCGCCATCTCCATGCTCATCTCCATCTCCGCCCTGGCCCAGACTGGCGGCGGATTTGTCGGCCCCGGCGCTGGCGGATCGGCCACGACCGTCCAGCAGGCTCTCTCCATGCGCGACGACACTCCCGTCGTCCTGACCGGGAAGATCGTCTCCTCCCTCGGCGACGAAAAATATCTCTTCCGCGACGCCACAGGCGAAATCATCATCGAAATCGACGATGATGACTGGCGCGGCATCACCGTCACGCCCGATACCACCTTGGAAATCGTCGGCGAAGTGGACAAGGAATTCATGGACAAGACGAAAATCGATGTGAACTCGTTCTCCGTCAAATAACATCCTTCACCATCACCCCGTCCGGGACTGCAATGGCTGGCTCCATGCCAGCCATTTTTCTTGTCCCCCTGGGTTTTCGGCATCCGATCGTTCTTTCTCTGGATTGGCCTCAGACTCCATATTATTTCTTCGTTTTTTGCCCCATTATACCCCATTCCGAAAAAATCAAGAAAACGTTTGACTAAGCCCCCCCCCTCATGTATTCTTCGCCGCGTTGCGCCACTAGGGGCGTAGCAGTATAGGTATAGCGAAAGAGTCAAACATGAAGAAAATTGCAATTCTGGCCTTGGCCCTCCTCACGGTTCTCGCGATGGGCGCTACGGCTGCGGACCAGCTGGTCCAGTTCAAGTCGGGCGAGGTCTCCTTTGACCTTCGCACCAGCGATGGCGTCTCCCCCCTGGCCGACGCCACCATCCAGATGCTCTCCTCCGAAGACAGCTCGGTCCTCGCCGAGGCCGTTTCAGATGAAATGGGACAGGCCGTCATCGCCCTCGATTCCGGCCGCTACCTCCTCAACATCTCCGGTGCCAACCTCGCGGTGATGGATGTCGTGGATGACGCCACCCTCTCCGCCTGCCGGATCATCGTTCCGGATGCCGGCATGATGATCGCCGGCGAAGAAGAAGAAGAGGAAGACGACGATGATGACAAGGCCGCCGCCTGGATTCTCCCGGCCGCCGGCGTTGCCGCAGGTATCGCCATCCTCGTGGGCGCTGGCTTCATCATCGACAACAACACCAAGGGCCACCATCATCATGACGGCGAAGCCACCCCGGTTCCGCCGACGACTCCTCCCGCGAAGCACAAGAAGAGCAAGAGCGGCGGTGGAAGCTCTGAAAGCGCCATATAGCACACGGCCGTCCTGCTGACGGCTTGCAGGAGGTGCTTTGCGATTTTTCGCCGAGCACCTCCTTTGTTTTTCACCAATTCAACAAAATAACTCCGAGGTCTCCATGAAATCACAGCTGAACGCCTGCTCTTCCGCCGCCCTTCTCCTTGCTGCCGCCCTCTCCCTGCTCACCATCGGCTGCGCCACCTATCCTCTTCCCGCCGAACTGCTCACCTCCGGCGGCGAAACCCCGGCCTTCTTCTCCGACGAAGGCAGCCTTCAGCAAATCGTGGAGACCCAAGAAATTGCAGCCCTCCAGCGCCAGGACTACAAGGTCGGTCCTGACGACGTCCTTGATGTTTCCGTCTTCGAATGGGAGGCGGTCGACCAGACCAAGACGCTGCAGCTCCGAGTTTCCGAAACCGGCGTCATCTCTCTGCCCTCCGTCGGCGATGTCAAGGTCGGCGGGTTGTCCGTCCAGGCCATCCAGCGCACGATCGAAAAGGCTCTAGTCGAGCGAGGCGTCCTCCAGACTCCGCGCGTCGGTGTCTGGGTGAGCGAATTCCGTTCCCGTCAGATTTCCGTGATCGGCGATGTCAACCAGCCTGGCACCTACGCCATCCATCAGAACGTCACCACGCTGCTGGAGATTCTTTCCCTCAGCGGCGGGCCCCGCGACTCCGCCGGTGGTGTTGCCTTCATTCTTCGCAAATCCTCTTCGGGCAAGTCACAGCCCCGCATCCGCGTCGACATCGACGAGCTCCTGCAAAATGGCGACCTTTCCCACAACCCAGTCCTAAGCGCCGGCGATGTCGTCTACATTCCCAAGGCGCCCCATATTTACGTCTACGGTGCCGTCAAGCAGGCCGGGGCCTTCACCTTCCGCAAGAAGCTCCGCGTCCTCGAAGCCGTCGTCCTCGCAGGCGGGACCACCTCCTTCGCCAACAAGTCGGCCGTCCGCCTCACCCGCAAGCTCGAAAACGGCACTGAAAAGATGTATCGGCTCGATCTCGCCCGCATCGAGGCCGGACGCATGCCCAACATCTTCCTGCGAGATGGCGACGTGCTAAACATCGAAACCTCTGCGCCCAAGGTCTTCTTCGACGGACTCCTGCAGACCATTCGCGGCCTCTTCGCCTTCTCCTACCGTCTCAATAGCTAAAGAATCCGGCGGGCGGCGGTTCCTCCACGGGAGCCGTCGCCCGCCTGATCATGTTTCCCGCCCAGGACCTGTTTGCATTCCATTTGTTCCCCTTGACATTTCTTTCTCACCGAAAGGCCGTCCCATGACCACATCCGAATCCATCCAGGAAAACGAAGGTCAGAGCATCCATCTCCTCGACTATGTCGCCATCGTGCGCCAGCGCCTTCCGGTCGCCATCGGCGTCTTCATCGCCGTCACGATCCTCACCGCACTCTACGCCTGGACCCGGTCGCCCCGCTACACGGCCACCTCGCGACTCCTCATCGAGAACCGCGGTGTCAACTTCACCTCGATGCAGGACGCGTTTGACCCCACTCGTTCCACTTCCGCCCAGCGCGACCTCATGCAGACCCAGGTCCAGCTGCTCACCACCAAGCCGGTCATGGAAGATGTCCTCCGCCTGGGCTTCCTCGACAACTCCCCCGATTTTCAGCATGCGCGTGACCCCGCCTCCTACCTCGCCCGGCAGATCAAGGCGACTCCGGCCCCATCCGGATTTGTCCTTGATGTCTCCGTCGAACGCGAAGATCCAGTCGAGGCCGCCCAGATTGTCAACGCCGTCGTGGATGCGTTTCTCATGGAATCCCGCAACCGCCGCCTTGGCGTCTCCGACGAAGGCATCGCCGAGCTCCGCAAGAAGTCAGACGCCCTCCGCCTTCGCCTCGACGAAGAGACGGCCGCCCTCCACGCCTTCCTTGTCTCCAATAGCATGGTATCCTTCGAGGACGCCCAGAACATTGTCGTCGAACGCCTCAAAGGCCTGAACAAGACCCTTCTCGAGGCCGAGCCTAGGCGCATGCAGGCCGAAGCCCGCTACACAGCAGCCAAAACCGCCATTGCCGCCGGAGAAGCCCCCGAGTCCATCCCAGGAGTCCTCGGCTCGTCGCTCATCGCCAATCTCAAGCTCAAGATCGCCGAAAAGGAACAGGAATTCACGGCTTACGCCAACATGGGCGAAAACCACCCCAAAGTCGTCCAGCTCCAGGCCCAGCTCTCCGCCCTAAAGGAGCAACTCCAGACCGAATACGAAAACATCGTCGCCTCCCTTAAGGGGGTCTACGAGGAAGCACGCCAGGAAGTGGAGATGGTTAGCGCCGAACTCGCCCGCCAAAAGGAAGAAGTCCAACACTACAATGAGCTTGCTGGCCAATACAACCTCCTCCGCCAGTCCCGCGACTCCGCCCAGGAAGCCTATTCCCAAATCATCCGCCGCATCGACGAACTCGACATCTCCCAGCTGTCCGGCCAAGGCGACAACGTATTCGTTGTCTCCAAGGCCGAAGTTCCCCAGACCCCCTCCTGGCCCTCCCGCAGGAAGATGCTCCTCATCGGCCTCTTCCTCGGAGCCATGCTGGGCATCGCGCTCTGCTTCTTCCTCGACTACATGGACACCACCATCAAGAACGACACGGATGTCCAAACATACCTCTCCGCCTCCGTCCTGGGAGCCGTCCCCGCCATCGAACGCGAAGCCGACGAAGCCCCCTTCGACGATCTCTTCGCCCTCTCCTCTCCTCGCTCCCATTTCGCCGAATCCTTCCGCACCGCCCGAACCGCCCTCGCCTTCACCGCAACCGACGCTCCCATCCAGGCCTTCGTCGTCTCCTCCACCCTTCCCTCCGAAGGCAAGTCCATCACCTCCATCAACCTCGCCATCGCCTACGCACAGGTCGGCAAGAAAGTCCTCCTTGTCGACGCCGACATGCGCAAGCCCCGCCTCCACGACGTCTTCAAGGCCCCCGCCCGCAAGATCGGCCTTTCCAACCTCCTCCGCGCCGATGGCGAGGAAGACCCAGCCACTCAGATTGTCACCACCGCTGTTGAAGGCCTCGATCTCCTCCCCTCTGGTCCCCTTCCTCCGAACCCCGTCGAGCTCCTCGACTCTGCGCGCTTCGCGGCTCTCCTCGAAAAACTCCGCGCCACCTACGGAATCATCATCTTCGACGCCCCGCCGTCCCTGGATATGGTCGACGCCCTTGTCCTGGCCCGCCACACCGACGGCATTGTCCTCGTCACCCGCGCCTTCTCCACCAACAAATACGCCGCCCGCCAGGTCGCCCAGCAGGTTGCCGCCTCCAAGGCGCGTCTCCTCGGCGTCATTCTTAACAACGTCGACATGCCCACTGGTGCCTATTCCTCCTACTACTCCTACTACTACTCCGGCCGCTACTACTACGGCGGCTCCGCCTCCAGCTCCTCGTCGTCCTCCTCCAAATCCCAGAAGCCTCGCTCCTTCCTCGCCCGACTCTTCCCCTCCAAGCACTCGCACCACAAACACCATCATCACCACTCCTCCTCCGGCTCCTCTTCGGGCACCTCCGCCTGACCCATTCCCCCGCCCCCCTCCTTTCCTTCCCGCCCATCCTTCGGGATGGGCTTTTTCGTTGTGGCCCCTCACCACGGCGGGCATTATCCGACCAAAGCCCCCCATCCAAGACCTTCTCCCCGCTCTTTTCTACCCCGCTTTTTCTGCTTGCCTCGCCCTCCTTGCAATGCCATTCTCCCCCTCGGAAAGGGTTTCTGTCATGACTGCATCCAGCTCCTATTTCGCTCGCAACGCAGCCCGTTGCTTGTTTGTGCTTCTTCTCGTCGCTTTTTGCGTAGTTTTGGCTCCAGCCCAGGCGGCGGATGTCGACAAGCACGGTGCCCGCCCCGGCGTCTGGACCCAGGATTACACCGCCGCGCAGACCCTCGCCAAGGAACGCAACCTCCCCATCTTCCTCTGCTTCACGGGCTCAGACTGGTGCCCCTGGTGCATCCTCATGGACAAGAAGGTCTTCTCCACCGACGAGTGGGCAAACTACTCCCCCGCCCTCGTCCTCGCCTTCCTTGACCGTCCTTCCAAGATCAAGCTCCCCACCAAGGTCCTGGAGCAGAACGCAAAGCTCCGTGAGCAGTACCATGTTTCCGGCTATCCCACCTATGTGCTCGTCCGCCCCGATGGCTCCGAACTCACCCGCCTCGGCGCCACGCAGGACCCCGATCCCGAGCTCTTCATCCAGAAGATCCGCAACGCCATCCCCGACGACTTGGTCCCCAAGGCCGTCCCCGCCTCCCCGGGGCGTCCGGCCTCCTTCGGCTCACCCGCCGCCCCCCACGCCCCCGCCGCCAACCCTTACGCCCCCCGCACCTGGACCTCCGCCGCCGGCTCCACCATCACCGCTTCCTACGTCTCCTACGACGGCCGCGCCGTCACCCTCCGACTCCCCGACGGCTCCTTCTCCCGCATCGCCCCCGCCAACCTCTCCCCCGCCGACCAGGAATTTCTCCAGCCCCTCATCGGACACGCCCCCGCCGCCGCCAACGTCCGCTGGTAACCTTTTTTCGCCACCCGCCGACTTCCATCCCTGTAGCAATGCCCTAACCCAAGGAACGCCATGAAATCGCACCTCGCCATCCGCCGCCCTCTCGCCAGCATCCTCCTGGCCGCCGCCCTCCTCCTCCCACTCGCCGCCCAGGCCGCCCCCGAGGTCGACGCCTCCGGTGCCGTCCCCGGCCGCTGGACCCACGACTACCCGGCCGCCGCCGCCCTCTCCCGCTCGCAAAACCTCCCGCTCCTGCTCAACTTCACCGGCTCCGATTGGTGCATCTGGTGCAAGCGCATGGATGCGTCCGTCTTCTCCACCCCGCTCTGGAAGGCCTACGCGACCAACTTCGCCCTCGCATTCATCGACTTCCCTTCCGACGCCTCCTCGCTCCCCGACGCCGCCGCCGAACGCAACGCCCAGCTCCAGCAGGTCCACCGCGTCCGCGGCTTCCCCACCTTCGTCCTCCTCTCCCCCTCCGGCACCCCACTCATCCAGACCTCCACCGATCTCGACCCCGAATCCTTCATCTCCACCCTCCGCGACGCCATAGGCCCCGACGCCCCGTCCATCCCCGACCCCGACGCCATCGCCGCCCTTCAAGCCGCCGAAGCCGAGCCCTCCGCCGACGAAACCCCGGCCGCCGATTCTGCCGCCCCTGCCGCCGCCGATGACGACGACGACATCGACCCCTTCGACCTCCCCGACGATGCAGAACTCGTCTCTCCCACCCCGCCCTCCATCCTCTCCTTCGTCGTCGACTTTCGCGGCATCTCCTCCTTCGCCTCCAAATGCCTCTCCCCCGCCGAAGTCGCCAACCTCCCCGCCCCCGCCGCCTCCCTCGCCGACACCCTCCGTTCCATGAATCCGGACCTCCGCATCGTCGCCTTCCACAACGGCCAGGTATTCTCCGCCCTCTCCGGAAACATCCGCCTCACCTTCCAAACCCCCGACCACATCCCCGCCTACCTCCAGGCTCTTTCCGACGCCGGCTTCGTCTCCGTCCCTGACACCGACCTCCCCGAGCTCCCCTCCGACCTCGCCGCCGCCATCGCCCTCCGCAACGGAACCGACGAGCCCATCCCCCTTCTTCCCGTCTTCGGCGACGCCACCACGTTTGGCTCCTTTGCCGTCCAACCCGGCGAAATCTTCTACCTCCTCCGCGTCCAGAACGCCCTCTACCTCGACACCGAAGTCGCGTGCCTCGCCCAGACCATCGCCCAGTCCCCCTCCATCCCTTCCATCCTCCCCGCCGAAGGCGAGCTCGTCTTCCACCTCATCGACGTCCCCCCCCTCCCCTCCTTCATGATCCCCGCCAAGTTCCAGGAGGCCGTCAGCCGCCACCTCCGCTCCCTCACCGTCGGCCTACGCTTCGACGGTGACCTGCTCCGGACCCAGACCCGCCTCGAGCTCGCCCCCTCCTCCGTCGCCAAAGCCGCCCTCGACTCCCAGCGCCCCACCTCCCCCACCGACTGCTGCGTCTTCCTCCCGGACGCCCTCCTGACCCTCGCCGACGGCCCCTCCGACCCCAACGCCGACGGAGCCCTCGCCAAGGCCATCTCCGCATTCTTCGACACCCCCGCGGCCCCCGTCCGCGACTACCTTCTCGGCCAGCCCTCCTCCTTCGCCCTCTTCCCTCCTGACCCCATCCCCGCCGACGCCGACGCCCCTGACGCCATCCCCGCCCCCGTCTTCCTCGCCTACTCGGGCATCTCCGACCCCGCCGACGCCGCCCAGAACCTCGCCGACGTTCTAGCCCGCCACGCCGACCTCCTCACCCCCTGCCCCGACCTCGCTCGCACCCACCGCAACATCGCCATCTCCACCTTCGAACTCAACCTCGACAACCTCCCATCCCTCGACGACCTCCCCATCCCCTTCTCCGACATCCCCTTCGCCACCCCCATCCGCCTCTCCTACGCCTTCCTCCCCGCCGGCATCCTCTTCGGCACCGCCGCCCCCGAACGCTTCGACGCAGCCATTGATGCCGCCATCGACGCCACCGCCCCCACCCCCGACCGCCTTCCCTCCTTCGCCGCCGCATTCCCCTACCCCGACGCCCCCGCACTCTCCGCCTTCCACGCCGACCTCTCCGCCATCCTCGACGCCTACCTCCCCGCATACCACGACGCAGCCGCCGAAATCCCCGACACCCTCCTCCCCGCCAACACCCCAGGTCTCGAAGAACTCCCCCCCTTCCTCGCCCCGCAGGCCGGCCCCATCGACGCATCCGCCCTCCTCGACTCCTTCGCCTTCCTCGCCCCCGACAACTCCCTCATCCTCCGCTTCACCACCCACCTCCGCCCGCTCGTCCGCGACTTCCTGGCCATCGGCGAAATCCTCGACTCCCGTTCCCCCGCCAACCCGGACGACGAAGACGACGACACCCCTATCCCCACTTCCATCGAGCAGACCAGCTGGCACGGCTACGATGACGCCATCATCCTCTCCAACGAACACCTCGCCGCCGTCGTCGTCCCCTCCCTCGGACGCCTCGTCTTCCTCGCCCCCTCCCTCGACGCCCCGAACTCCCTCCGCTTCGCCGCCGAAGAGGGTGCCCCCATTCCCGAAGGCGAAGCCTTCTACAACGTTGGCGGCGACTGGCTCTGGCCCGTCCTCCAGTCCCGCTGGCCCTCCCTCCCCGGCGCCGACGGCGCCGACTGGCCCCCGCCCGCCCTCCTCGCCGACGCCCCCTGGACCTGGGAGATCATGGACATACCGCCCTGCCTCAACCTTTCCCGCGACTATCCCGCCCCGCTCAACATCCACGTCGAACGGTACTTCATCCCCTCCATGGAATCCGATGAGAGCCTCTCCGTCGTCCAGACCATCGAACGCACCGCCCCCTCCGACATCCCCGTCACCCTCTGGCACGTCTCACAGGTCCCCTTCCCCGACGAAATCACCGCCGAGGCCGACGCCTACCACCTCATGGCCGGACAGCTCCCCGGTTCCGACGAGGAATCCCTGACCGCCGACGACCATGGCACCTTCCACATCCCCCTCGCCGACGCAAACGAATTCAAGCTCGGCTTCACCGCCCCCGCCACCGCCCTCACCGCCCTCGGCCAGGACCATGCCCTCTCCATCGTCCAGGAATACGAAGACGAGTTCACCGACTCCGACGACGCCTTCCAGCTCTACGTCAACCACGGCCTCGGCTATGCTGAACTCGAAACCCTCACCCCCGAATTCCTCCTCCCCCCCGGCGCCGCCCCCCTCCGTAACCACATCCTCTACACCCCCTAACCCTCTTGCACTTCCCTCTCTTGCCCCCCGTTCACCCGCTCTCTTTTGCACCATCAGGGACAGTCCCTTAGGTGTTGACAAAGGCGTGATCGTGGGGTAGGATTCGCCTCGCACGCAACGAAAGGAGCACGCATGAGAAGGAAACGAGTCAAGGTCGCCAGCGGAGCATATTACCATTTGGTCAGCCGATGCGCATTGAAGCAGTTTCTCCTGGAGGAGGAGGAGAAAAAGGTGTTCGTTGGCATGCTCAGGCGGGTCGCGGATTTTTCAGGCGTCGAGGTGCTGACTCATTGCGTGATGTCGAACCACTTCCACATCCTGGTGCGCGTTCCGGCACCGCGAGAGATTGCTGAAAATGAGCTGCTTTCGCGGGTCGCCACCCTCTATGGCGATGCCCGCGCAAAGGACATGCGAAGTCGCTGGGAGAGCTATCGGAAGTCAAAACACACGGACCTCCTTGAGTCCGAGCAGTCCTTGCTTCGCCAAAGAATGAACGACATCTCTCCCTTTATGAAGACACTCAAACAACGCTTCACGGTCTGGTATGCCGCCCATCATAAAGACCACGAAGGAACGCTCTGGCAGAACCGTTTCAGCAGCACGCTGGTGGAAGGCAACGGCTCCCTGGCGGCAGTCGCGGCCTATATTGACCTCAACCCGGTCCGCGCGGGCATCGTCTCCGACCCCAAAGACTACGCCTTCAGCGGCTATGGCGCGGCCGCCATGGGCGATGCCGACGCTCGGAAGGGCCTTTCCGGCGTCTACGGAGACACGTCCGCCAGCTACGACAAGGTGCTGAAAGCCTATCGCGGCCTGCTCTACGCCAAAGGAGCGGCCGACCTCGCGCCGGCCGATGTCCGCAGGGTTTTGGCCGACCGCGAAAAGCCCACCCTGCCCCAACTCTTGCGTTGCAAAATCCGTGCGATGTCCCACGGTCTGGCGATTGGCAGCAAGACCTTCACGGCCAGCATTTTCGCAGCACATCGCTATGCCTTCAGCGAAAAACGAAAACATCCGCCCCTCGGCGCGCCACTCTGCCCCGCCTGGGATGGCATCCAGCTTTGCAGTGTCCGCAAGATCCGCAAAAACGCCATCACCGCCCCCGCATGACCCCCATTATCCTTCCATTGAGTGCAAGAAATACAACGAAGGGACAGGCCCTTAGGTGTTGACAGGAGGAGATGAAGAGAGAAATGGTTGCTTTTTTCTTTTCCTTTCAGAGGCGGGGCGGGTATTCTTTCGACGACACGTCCAACCATTTCCAACCCGGAGAATCCTGTGAAACCTGCTGAAATCACCTCCCGTTCCGCGTTCACGCTCGTCGAACTGCTCGCCGTCATCGCCATCATCGCGCTTCTCGCGGCCCTCATCCTCGGGCTGGCGGGATCCTCCCAGCGCAATGCCGCGCGCAAGCGGGCCGAGTCGGAAATCGCCATGCTCCAGTCTTTCGTCGACGAATACAAGACGGAACACGGCAAGGTCCCCGGCGATCCGAAGAAGTCCGAGGCCGACAATCTGAAATCCCTCTCGAACGCCCTTGTCACCGCCAAGCACAGCCTCACGAACCTGCAAGACCCCTGGGACGACTCCTACCACTACAAAGCCGCCTCCCGCTTCACCTGCTACATCTGGTCCACCGCCGGCAGCGACGCCGAGACCAACCGCCCCGCCTGGATCGGCAATCCCGAGCCCAAGTGATCCGCCCACCGCTCTTCGCATGACCTCGCGCCACGCCGGCGCCCCATCCGTTCCGGCATGGCGTTTTTCTTTCCAGCCGCCTCATCCTGCCCCCTGCCATGAATCCGATTCCACTCCAAACGATTGCCGACTGGGCCTCCGCGACCTATCGTCCGCCTCTCGACTCCACGCCCGCCCCCTCCGCCATCACCGCCCTATCAATCGACTCCCGCAAGCTCGCCCCCGGCACCCTGTTCTTTGCGCTGCCCGGCGAGCGTGCCGACGGCCATGACTTCCTCTCCGCCGTCGCCCCAGCCGGCGCCGCCGCGGTCGTCCGCGCCGACTTCCCCGCCGACCGCCTCCCCGCCTCGGCCGCCCTCTTCATCCATCCCGACCCGGAGGCCGCTCTCCTAGCCATCGCCCGCGCCTACCGCCAGACCTTCGCCCCCCCCTCCACCACCGTCGTCGCCATCGCCGGCTCCCTCGGCAAGACCACGACCAAGGAGCTGACCGCCGACAGCCTCTCCGTGCTCGGCCCGACCATCCGCACCGCCGCCAACCTCAACAACCAGCTCGGCCTCCCCCTTTCCCTCTCCCGGCTCGAAACCGGCACCCGGTTCGGCGTCTTCGAGGTCGGCATCTCCCACCCTGGCGAGATGCCACCGCTGGCCGACGCCATCCGCCCCGACGCCGTGCTCTACACGACCATCGGCCCCGTCCATCTCGAAAACTTCCCCTCCGTCGAGGCCATCGCGGAGGAAAAGGCCTGCCTCCTCGACGCGCTGGTTCCCGGCGGGATCGCCGTCCTCGACGCCTCCTCCCCCTACTACCCCATTCTCCGCCGCCATGCCCTTCCCCGCCGCGCGCGCATCCTGACCCCCGCACCCGCTGCCGCCCCCATCCCCGCCGACTACCCTTCCGCCCCCGACCCCGCCTACCCCTTCGGCCGCGCGCTCATCACCGAGACCGCCACCTCCGAGACCGTTTCCCTCCCCCTTCCCCCTCCCGGCGCCCACATGGTCGCCAACCTGCTCCCCGCAGTCGCCCTGGCCCGCACGCTGGGTGCCAGCTGGGACGCCCTCCGCAACGTCCTTCGCGCCCCCTCCGCAGCCCCCATGCGCTGGGAGCGTTCCATCCTCGTCGACACCGGCCTGCATCTGATAAACGACGCCTACAACGCCAATCCCATTTCCATGAGCGCGGCCATCGACGCCTTCCTCGCCCTGCCCGCGCCCGCCCCTGACAGCCGCCGACACCTCGCCGTCGGTCCCATGCTCGAACTCGGCCCCATCGCCGCCGCTGCCCACCAGGAGCTCGGCCGCCACCTCGCCCAGGCCGCCGCGACCGACTCCGCGCGCGTGGCTTCCGTCACCATCCTGGACACCTAC
>JAEEGH010024205.1_pt1 | contig 12275 bp, 3 predicted proteins | sample 9134181 | NCBI WGS metagenome assembly JAEEGH01 (sample SAMN16246544, study PRJNA631951) | gut metagenome | biome: gut microbiome; feature: rumen; material: DP-attached | host: Bos | place: Iran: Karaj | collected 2018-10
GATATGTTTTTCAGGACTCGGACAGTCAGCTGTTTCTCTCGACAGTGGGAGAAGATGTTGCATTCGGACCTCAGAACTATAACCTTCCTGATGAAGAGGTGAAGAGGCGCGTGGATGAAGCGCTTGATAAAGTCCACATTTCTCATCTTAGGAATAAGCACAATTACAAGCTGTCGGGCGGTGAGAAAAAGCTTGCAGCCATAGCTACAATCCTATCCATGGAGCCGGATATCATCATAATGGATGAGCCGTCGATTGCTCTGGATCCCAGGAACAGGCGAAATCTTATAGGGATATTAAACGAGATAGGGGCACTTAAGATAATCACATCCCATGACCTTGATTTCATAATGGATACCTGTTCGAGAGCTCTTTTACTGGATGAAGGACGAATTATCGCAGACGGAAGTGTAGAAGATATTCTGACAGACAAAAAGCTGCTGGAAGAGCACGGATTGGAACTACCGCTAAGTTTGACAAACAGATAGTAATAATGGGCGCAGGCACGTAAGCCGGCGCCTTTTTCTTTTCTGAAAATTATCTAAAATACGTTGAGGGGCATACTTTCAGGTGTTAAAATGTATATGTATGAGTGGCGCTAGCAGCACCAATTAAAACAAATGTACAAATATCATGGAGGAAAATTGTAATGGCAAGAAAGGTAGTTTTAGCGGGAGCATGCAGAACAGCGATCGGAACAATGGGTGGAGCACTTTCAACAACACCCGCTCCGGCACTTGGAACAATTGTAATCAAGGAAGCACTTAAAAGAGCCGGTGTAAAGCCGGAACAGGTTGATGAAGTATATATGGGCTGCGTTATCCAGGCGGGACTCGGACAGAACCCGGCAAGACAGGCAGCTATAAACGCAGGAATTCCTGTTGAAGTTCCTGCAACAACAATAAACGTTCTCTGCGGATCAGGTCTGCACTGCGTAAATCTCGCAGCAAAGCTCATCGGAATGGGTGATGCGGACATTATCGTGGCAGGTGGTATGGAGAACATGTCAATGGCTCCTTACCTTATGCAGCAGGGACGTTACGGATACCGTATGGGTTCCGGAGAACTTCAGGATGCGATGATCAAGGATGCGCTTACAGATGCTTTTGGCGGATATCACATGGGTATCACAGCTGAGAATATCGCAGAGCAGTGGCATCTTACAAGGGAGCAGCTCGATGAGTTTGCAGCATGGTCACAGAACAAGGCTGAGAAGGCCATTGCAGAGGGCAAATTCAAGGAAGAGATCGTTCCTGTAGAGATCAAGAAAAAGAAAGAGACCATCATCTTCGATACAGATGAGGGACCAAGAAAGGGCGTTACAGTAGAGGGTATTTCCCATCTTAAACCTGCTTTCAAGAAGGATGGCGGAGTTGTTACAGCAGCCAATTCATCGGGCATCAACGACGCTGCTTCGGCAATCATCGTTATGAGTGAGGAGAAGGCAAAAGAGCTTGGAGTTAAGCCTCTTGGTACCTGGATCGCCGGAGAGCTTGCAGGCGTAGAACCCAGCATCATGGGTATCGGACCTGTGGCAGCAACACAGAAGGTTATGAAGAAGGCCGGATATTCAATCGGTGATTTCGATCTTATAGAAGCAAACGAAGCTTTTGCAGCTCAGTCAGTAGCTGTACAGCATGACCTTGGATTCTCGAAAGATGTTCTTAACGTAAACGGAGGAGCTATTGCTCTTGGCCATCCCGTTGGATGCTCCGGAAACAGAATCCTGGTAACACTTCTTTACGAGATGCAAAGACGCGATGTTCACAAGGGACTTGCTACTCTTTGTGTCGGCGGCGGAATGGGATGCGCAGCTATAGTAGAACGTTGATGGAGGCCCTATGGCAGATCGTTCAATTCTTGTAGTTGATGATAACGAGATCAACAGAGGAATTCTCGGAGAGATCTTTAAAGACAAATATAATATCCTTGAGGCCGGCGACGGCCTCGAGGCTCTTAAGATAATGGAGGAGAATGAAGGAAAGCTTGCAGCAGTTCTCCTTGACATTGTCATGCCTGAGATGGACGGTTATCAGGTTCTTGAGGAGATGGGCAAAAGGGATAACTTAAATGATGTTATTCCTGTTCTGATGATCACAGCCGACACCTCTACAGAGGCAGAACGTGCAAGCTACCAGAAGGGTGCAGCGGATGTTATTCACAAACCCTTTGATCCTATCATCGTTGACAGGCGTGTCTCAAGAAATATTGAGCTCTATGACCACAAGAATAACTTAGAGAGCCAGATTGATGATCAGACCAGAGTCTTAAAGAAGCAGTTCATCTACCTGAAAAAGCAGGAAGAGAAGCTTAAGAACAGCAATGAAAAAGTCATAGACACCATTGCGACCATTGTGGAATTCAGAAGCATGGAGTCCAGTTATCATTTAAAGAGGATAAAGGGATTTGTCAGAATCCTTGCCCTCACAGCAATGAATAACTATCCGGAATTGGGACTGACACCTCACCTTATAGATGTTATAACTCAGGCTTCGGCAATGCATGATATCGGTAAGATATCCGTTCCGGACTCAATTCTTCTTAAGCCCGGTAAGCTCACAAATGAAGAATTTGAGCTGATGAAATCTCATACCACCCGTGGAAGTGAGATCATTGAGCTCTTAAAAGACGTTCAGGACAAAGAGTACTATGAAATGAGTCTGGATATCTGCAGACACCACCATGAGAGATACGATGGAAGAGGTTATCCTGACGGACTTAAAGGTGAAGAAAACTCTATTGGAGCTCAGCTTACAGCGCTGGCAGATGTATATGACGCGCTGGTCAGTGACCGTGTTTACAAGGCAGCGTTCCCTATGGATAAAGCCTATGAGATGATCAAGGACGGAGAGTGCGGAGTATTCAATGAAAAGCTCCTGGCCTGCTTTGAATTTGCAAGGCCGGATATGGAAAAACTGGTCCTTGAGACCAAGGCTGCAGAGGCAGCAGATAAGAATATGTAAATTTTCTTGACAAAGCCTGTCGGCATGAATATAATATTATTTGTTGCCGATATGGCTCATGTGCGTGTAGCTCAGCTGGATAGAGCGTCTGGCTACGGACCAGAAGGTCGTGGGTTCGAATCCTGTCACGCACACTTATAAAGCGATTACATCGTTTGATGTGATCGCTTTTTTATTGTCTTTTTTTATCCCCAGAAAAAGCCATGGAAACTGGAATTTATTAAAACAATCTAAAATACATTTAACTTTTTTGATGGCATATGAAAACGCTAACACTAAAAAATGCACAATTATTATCCTGAAATTTTGTTTATTAATTAGGCAATATGGTGAAAAAATCTTTCGTTTTCCCCTTGTTTTAGTCAAAGTGACTATGATAAGATAAGGTCACGTTCTGAAAATAATGTAAGCGTTTACATTATTAAAAAACTATAAACAAAGTTTTATGGGGAACAAACGGGAGGAACAATATGTCAAAAAAGAGAAGAAAGGGCGGAATCGGAGCGAAGTTTTTTGCTGCAGTTCTTACTGCTGCACTGACGTTTTCCAATGTTTCGATGGCTCTGCCCGGAGGAATGACACTGGCGGAGGAGGAGACTCTTTTGCAGGCGCAGACTTTCAGCGAGATCAAAGAGGAAGTCGACGCTGAGTCTGTGACAAAAGATGCTGAGGTTAAGGCAGCTTCTTCAGACTCTGCTACTACTGAGACTTCGGAAGTTGAAGTTAAGAGCACAGATACTGAAGCTTCTGATGGCGAAGTTGTGACAGATTCTGCAAGCGAGGGATCTGTAGCAGTTGATGAAACTGAGGAGCTTGTGGAAGTGAAATTTGAGCTTCAGGGAATCAACGATGAGGACCTTGAGAACTTTAAGAAGGATGCTGTTATCAGCTGCATACCTGAGGATGGCTCTGAAACAAAGACAGTTTCATTCAATGATGACGGAAGCTATTCTGTTAAGGTTAAGAAATTTGTGACATATGCACTTGAGCTTACGGGAGTAGACAATTACAAACTTCTTACTCTTAACTTTGAACAGATGAATGTTGCAGATGATCAGGATCCTGTTGTTCTTAGTTTTGAAGCTGTTGCTACTGAGAATACAGATAACGAAGTGCCTGAAGATACAACTAAAAATGACAGGAACTTCGATGCTGACAAGGCTGACGTATGGGATTTCGGTGCAGAAGATCTTGGCGATGATTATAACAACAGACTTGATGCTGATACCATAAATGGCTTTTATGGAGATGTTGCAGCAGGTTCTACAGGAGTAAACATTGCTTCATTTTCTGTAGATGACGGTGATTTTGAGTTTAACGACGGTGGTTATTCTTCAACACACAGACTCAGGACAGCTAACACCGAGCTGACCAGATACGACGATAAGAGCCTTAAGGACTCTGATGGCAATGTATATAACGGTTACATTTATTCAAATAAGGGTGCCACAGATAGTGTGTATGTAGCTCTTGAATGCAAGGCTGATGATACAATCACAGCTTTTGTAGCAAATAACGGTAAAGATTCTGAAGTACATTTCAGAAATGTTGATGATGCATCTGATGATGCTTCCTTCGTTCATACTCTTGGAAGCAGCACTGCTTCAAAGATGGTATTCTATCCATCAAATGATGGCAAGTACAAGCTCTTTTCCGCGACAGAGAAGCTCGTACTGGCAAGAGTTATCCGTGAGCATGCGCAGTACAGTACACTTACAGGAACTGTTAACGGATATAACGGAAAAGATACTTTAGAAGTAGTATTTACAAACAAGGCCAACGGAAATGTTGTTAAGGCAGAAGTTTCAGACGGAGCATTTGTCGCAACACTTGCTGAAGGCTTTGAATACGAACTCTCTCTCGAGGGTGCAGATGATTATGCGATCGTCTCTCCCAAGACTGTATCAATCAGTGGAGATGAGAGCATTGAACTTGATCTTGTTGGCGTGGAACTTGTAAATGTTTCAGGTAAACTTACAGGAATTGCAGCTGATGATGTAGAGAATTTCGTTTCTGCAGCTGAGTTTACTTTTGAGCCACAGGATGAGAATTCTGTATATGTACCAAAGATTGCTCTGCAGGGTGAGGGTTCAAACATCTACTACGATCTTAAACTCCAGAGCGGCGTAACTTATGATGTGGTTGTAGCAGACAGGGAAGATACAACTACAGAGAACTATGCAGCTGTAGAAGATTATGACCTCGTAACAAAAGAGCTTACTGTTTCAAAGGATAACAGCAACTTGAATATCGAGTTTGAAGCAAAGCCTGTTTACAAGGTTACAATTTCTCCTAAGGGAGCATCACTTTCAGACCTTGCAGAGGCAACCTTCAAGTTCACAAGACTTGATACAGAAAAAGGTTTTGAGCCCGACGGCTATGTATATGAGTTTGTGGGAACAGATGACATTGCGCTCAGAGACGGTCAGTATATTGTTGAAGTGACAAACTCAGGAGCATATGTTCAGAAGCTCACAAGCGACCTTGTTGTAAACGGTGCTGATGTGGTAAAAGAGATTTCTTTTGACTCAGATATTACTGAGTGGAATTTCAGCGATGCAGCATTTGCAGCCAAGTTTGCAAACGTTACATCAGGCACATACAACGGCCTTTCATGGACAAACGGAAGATCACATAACAGTACATACCTTTACTCAAGTGCAGGTAAGATCTCTGTTCCCGTTAAAGGTGATTGCCAGATTCAGGTAACTGCAAACTACCAGTATTCATACTATTTTGAAAATGATACAGAAGAATCAGTTGGTAAGCAGACCGGATCTACAAGCCAGAACGACACCTTTACCTATGACTATAAGGGTGGCGAAGGCTCTTTTGACATAACAGTTCTTGGAACTTCTTATATAACCAGGATCGCTACTGTATATCAGACAGAGTACAAGTCAGAGCTTAAGGTTGGCTCATCTGATGATGCTGACTTTGCAACAATCAGCGAGGCTCTTGATGCAGTAAGGCTCATGGACAGAGGTGATAACAGAGTTACCATCAGCATTGAGCCCGGCAACTACGAGGAGATGCTTGTTGTTGATGTTCCTAACGTAACTCTTAAGAATGCAAAGAGCGGAGCAAGCATCAAACCTGTAAATCAGGGCGTTGATATTGATGCTGATTCAGTTCGTATTACATGGTACTACGGACATGGATACACATATTACAGTATGGGCAGCGACTGCAAGTACGACGAGGAACTGCTGGCTGTTAACAAGGCTAACGGATATGCTTCATTCGAAAATCCGGGATCGGGCACAACAGCAGGAAGCTATTGGAATGCTTCTGTTGTAGTAAGCGCCGAAGGATTTGAGGCAGAAGGCATTATCTTCGAGAACTCTTTTAACCAGTATATGTCTGAGAAGGCAGCAGAGGACGTTATCGTTCCTCAGAGCGGTGCAAAAGAGGGAACTGTTGCCCGTTCTTCCATGGCAGCAGGTGACGTGACCGTTCAGGATAAGAAGTATGTTGAGAGAGCTGCAGCAGTAGCTTTGACAAAATCAGCTACGGAAGCTTACTTTGATCATTGTGCCTTCATTGGACGTCAGGATACACTTTACGGCGCAGAAGGATCTACAGAAGCTTATTACAACTGCGATATTTACGGCGGAACAGACTTTATCTTCGGTGGTATGACTGCAGTATTCGCAAAGTGTAATCTTGTTATGAACACAAGCGAAGATGGCAATGATGTTTCTTATATTACTGCTGCTCAGCAGAGCAAGGATAATATAAGAGGATACCTCATGTATAACTGCAAGGTTACATCGACAGTACCCGGTGAGAATACTGCTTCACAGTATGCTTCAAAGCCCGGATACTTTGGAAGACCATGGGCAGCAAATACATCAGAGGTTGTTTATTACAACACTGTTATTGATGCAACCTGCAATCAGTACAGAAGTTCATCACCTTCACTCATAAAGCCTGAGGGATGGAATAACACTCTCAGCGGAACGACTCTTAGAAATGTTGAGTACGGCACATATGAGATGGCAGCAGATGTTGATAATTCAGCAGCAAGAGTGTCATGGTCACCTGTAAGTGATAAGGCTGAAACAACAGATGGTAAGGAAATATCGGTTGAGACTTTCCTTGGAAGCTGGAATCCGTTTGATGGCCAGGACATGGAAGTTGTGTTGCCTGACGGAAAGGTTGTAGCAGAGCCTGAAGGATCAGAGGCTGAGGTTTCAACATATGTCTTTGATGCCACAACACTCACAGCAAAAGCTGATAAAGAGGCAATTGTGTCCGGAACAACATTTGCTGATGGATTCTATACAGCAAACGGAACACTTACAAAGAGGACAAATTCCGATGTTACAGCAGTTACTTCAACTGAAATCGGAAAGGCTGAAAGCGGATACTTCGAGTTTACTGTTTCAGGAACAGCTAATGTGACAATAGAAACAAGCTCAACAGGTTCATCAAATGAATCCAGAGTAGCGCTTATTAAAGTAGATGGAACTGATAAGGTGACCATCGAAAACAACGAGAAGATCGAAGTTGTTTCTACAACAAGCAGAACAACACTGACATATTACAATCTTGAGGAAGGCACATACAGATTTGTTTCTCCGGAAGATACAAGCCGTAACAGAGGAGCAAGAGTATATAAGATTACAGCAGAAGTATCAGTGCCTGTTACAGAGACTACATATGAGTTTGATGCCACAACACTCACAGCAAAAGCTGATAAAGAGGCGATTGTATCCGGAACAACATTTGCTGATGGATATTTTGCAGCAAACGGAACACTTACAAAGAGGACAAATTCCGATGTTACAGCAGTTACTTCAACTGAAATCGGAAAAGCTGAGAGTGGATACTTCGAGTTTACTGTTTCGGGAACAGCTAATGTGACAATAGAAACAAGCTCAACAGGTTCATCAAATGAATCCAGAGTGGCTCTTATTAAAGTAGATGGAAGCGATAAGCAGACCATCGAAAATAACGAGAAGATTGACGTTGTTTCAACAACAAGCAGAACAACACTTACGTATTACAACCTGGAGGAAGGCACATACAGATTTGTTTCTCCGGAAGACACAAGCCGTAACAGAGGAGCTAGAGTATATAAGATCACTTCTGTTCAAAAATCCGGTTCTGCCGTGGTTAAAGAGCGTAAAGCCTGGAGCGAGGTTGCTGATCCGGTAATCGATTCTGTTGACCTTGCAAGCAATGGCAGCGATATTTTGGTCAAGTATACAATGGACATCGGATATGACGGAGCAGATTCTGTTACTGTTTCAATGTTTGATGCTCAGACAGATGAAAAGGTCATGGATGCTTCAAAGATTGATGCTTCTGTAGCAACATTTACACCTTCTAAGTCCGGTTCGTTCTACTTTGTGGCTTTCGCAGACAGAATCAATCAGGAGACAAAGACCAGCAATAAGTCTGAGGAAGTTGAATTTGTTCTTCCTCTTACAGCACCACAGATCAAGAGCGTAGTAAATAAAGGCAACGGCACTCTGCAGGTTAAGTTCTACTCCGTAGCAGAGGCAACAGGATATACAATCGTTGCAACAAATAAGACAAATGCAGATGGAAAGTCTTCAAGAGATACATACAAGCCAAGCGAAGTTGTGGATAACGTTAAGACTGAGTATTCATATACTTTTGTTGGACTTGATGTAGGCGATACTTATGAGATTTCACTTGCTGCAACAAGAGACAGAGAAGAAGACGGAAAGACAGTAACAGATACATCAAAGGCTTCAACCAAGGATGTTGTAGTTACAAAGAATGCTGAGCGTGAATGGGTATTCGCAGCATTCGGATCAGGCGTTTCAAGCGGATCGAACATTGGCTACACAGAAAATGATAACGGAACAATAACTGTATGGAATACAGGAAATAAGGGTAAGATTGTTCCGGCAAGTACAGATGGACTCAGCTATTATTACACAGCAGTTCCTTCTGATATGAACTTTACCTTTACTGCAACAGCAAATCTTGATTCCTGGACATTTACAAACGGTCAGGAAGGTTTCGGCCTTATGGCTGCTGACAGAGTTGGTGTTAACGGAGACGGCACTGCGTTCTGGAATAATTCGTACATGGCTTCCGGAACAAAGGTTGAGTATTTTTATGACACTGAAAAGGGCGAGGCTACGGATGATAGCAATGCTGCTAAGATCACAATGAAAAACGGTCTTGGCGCTCAGCAGAAAGCAGGTGTTACAAAAGATAATTTAGCTCTTTTTGAGGCCGGAAATACAGAGATTATTAACAGTGAATTCTCATCTGACATGTATCCTCTTGAAACATCATGTGGTGCATCAGGAGCAGGAACTTATAATCTCTGGGGTAATTCTTCCAATGTAGTAGCAGGAACAGTTGAGAATACTCTTACAACAGTAAGGCTTCGCATTCAGAAGAATAATACAGGATATTTTGTGAGCTATCTTGATGAGAATGACAATGTTATTTCAATCAAGAAGTTCTATGATACAGAGGCTCTTTCAAAGATTGATGAAGACAATGTATACATTGGTATATATGCAGCAAGAACAGTCAAGGCAACTTTCAGTGATATAGAGCTTGTGCTGACAGATCCTGCAGATGATGCTCCTGCAGAAGACAGACCTGTAGAGTATGTAGTTCCCAATTATAAGATTATCTCAGCTACATATTCCAACACTGCTAAATATGAGCTTCAGTACACAGGAAACGCTGACGGCGTACTTACAATTACCGATGCTTCAGGAAAAGATCTTGTAACTGCCAAGGAAGTAAAGGATGGCGAAGTTGTAAGCGTTACAACAAAGTTGTCTAAGGGTGATAACAAGTTTACTGTAAAGTTCATCCCTGACGAGTTCTTTAACCCTGAAAATGATGAGTACAAGAAGCTTTCATCTTATGAGATGGCTGAGTTCACACACACTGTAAGATATGCAACCATCAATAGCGATGAAAAGGTTTATGTATCACAAAACGGTAAGTCAGATGCAAGAGGAACACAGGCTGACCCTGTAGATGTCTATACAGCTGTTAAGTATGTACAGCCCGGTCAGACAATTGTCCTTGCAAGCGGAACTTATAATCTGACAAAGACAGTTACAATTGACAGAGGAATTGACGGAACACCTGATAAGCCAATCAATATGGTTACTGATGGCGGAAGAGCAATCTTCGACTTTGGAACAAAATGTGCGGGATTCATTCTTGCAGGTAATTACTGGTACATAAGTGGAATTGATTGCACTAAGTCAGCCAATGGACAAAAAGGTATTCAGGTATCCGGAAGTCATATTACTCTTAACAATATCCGTACATACGAGAACGGAAACACAGGTATTCAGGTAAGCAGATATCTCTCATCAGATAGCAGAGACCTCTGGCCTTCATACGACCTGATCCTCAACTGCACATCTTACAGCAATGCAGATGCAGGCTATGAGGATGCGGACGGATTTGCTGCCAAGCTTACATGTGGCGAAGGTATCGTGTTTGATGGATGTATTGCTTACAACAACGCTGATGATGGTTGGGATCTCTTTGCAAAGGTAGAGACAGGCTCAATCGGTCAGGTTACAATCCAGAACTGCGTGGCATTTGATAACGGATATGGCGTTGACGGAACAAATGAAGGAAACGGTAATGGATTCAAGATGGGCGGTTCAAGCATTGCCGGCAACCACAAGCTCATTAACTCTGTTGCATGGTGCAACAAGGCTAAAGGTATTGATTCCAACTCAGGTCCTGATATTCAGGTTTACAACTCAACATCCTTCAACAACGGATCAAACAACGTAGCTCTTTATACAAACGACACAGCTAATACTAACTACTATGTAGACGGAGTAATGTCCTACAGGACAGAGAACACCGTAACAAGCGAGAATATCAAGCCTAAGGGAACACAGGATACAAACAACATCTATGGAACACTGAACTTCTTCTGGCAGGATGGAAAGTCCTCAAATAAGGACGGCCTTACTGTAACAGATGACTGGTTCGTATCACTTTCAGCACCTAAGGCTGATGCTCAGAACCCTATCGCAGTTGCTGAGAGACTCAGAAATGCAGACGGTTCAATTGATCTTGGCGACTTCATGAAGCTCTCCGAGACAGGTATTGCAGCCCTTGCAAATGCAGGTCTTGATGCAAAAGACATCGTGGCTGACCTCGGCGGTGACTACGAAGCAATTCAGTATGAGAGAGATATCAATGGCTCATCTGAAGCTGCTGAGAAGGACAAAGAGAATCAGGAAGACGAAGAGCCTGGAAGCTCAAGCTCAGGTTCAGGAAGCAGCTCAGGTTCAGGAAGCTCTTCTGGTTCAGGCAGCGGATCAAGCTCAGGAAGCGGATCTTCAAGTGGTTCAGGAAGCTCTTCAAGTGAGTCCGGCAGCAGTGATTCAAGCAGCACAGGAAGCTCAAGTAGCACAAGCGGATCAAGCAGCACCGGAAGCACTTCAGGAAGTGGCTCAACAACCGGTACAGAAACCGGAACAACAACCGGTGGCTCAACAGGAACTGGCACAGGAACAACAACCGGTGGTTCAACAGGAACAGGTACAGGAACAACAACCGGCGATTCAACAGAAACCGGTACAGGAACATCTGCAGGGACAACAACCGGCGACAATACCGGAAATGCCGGAAATACAGGCAGCGGAGATAACCAGACTGCAGATAACACCGCAGGCGGTACTGACGGTCAGCAGACAATTACTGACGATCAGACTCCTACAACAGATACACCTGATTCACAGAGTAAACCTGTATCACCTGTACTTCCTATCGCAGGGGCAGCAGTTCTTGTAATTGCAGCAGTTGCTATTGCCATCAAGACAGGATTTTTAGCAAAGCTCCTTGCAATCCTTCATATCATTAAGTAATGCGGTTTTGCATTTACTGCACACCTTTCATAATACTTTTAGAAACAGCCTCGGAATAACCTCTCCGGGGCTGTTTCGCTATACACAAAAGGTATGCTATAATCAGTTATTATGATGAAATTTGAACTGATAGCCCCATGCCATTTTGGCCTGGAGGCAGTACTTAAAAAAGAAATAATTGATCTGGGATACGATATCACAGAGGTTGCAGACGGCCGAGTTACCTTTGCGGGAGATCCGGACGCTGTTTGTCGTGCCAACATCGGTCTCAGGACAGCTGAGAGGATCCTTATCAAGGTTGGAAGCTTTCATGCTGAGAGCTTTGAGGAGCTGTTCCAGGGCACCAAGGCACTTCCGTGGGAAGAGTTTATTCCAAAGAACGGAAGATTCTGGGTCAAGAAGGCAAGTAGTGTGAAGAGCAAGCTCTTTTCCCCATCAGATATACAGTCCATCATGAAGA
>JAEEGH010024206.1_pt1 | contig 12275 bp, 7 predicted proteins | sample 9134181 | NCBI WGS metagenome assembly JAEEGH01 (sample SAMN16246544, study PRJNA631951) | gut metagenome | biome: gut microbiome; feature: rumen; material: DP-attached | host: Bos | place: Iran: Karaj | collected 2018-10
CACGAACTAGTTTATATGTAAAAAAGATAGTAAAACGACACTCAAATTTCAAAAGTACCGAAAATAGTATCTTTGATTTTTTAATTAATAAACTAAACCCCGAAAGCTGTATTAAGCAATCGGGGTTCGTATCTTACTGATTTTAATCAGTCTATTATTTCACCACGACGGTTTTCTTATTCACCATCTTGCCGCTCTCTGTCGTGCCCTGGATGATGTAGACGCCGGTGTTGAGTTCGTTCAAGTTCGTGCTCTGCATGAGCTGTCCGTTGACGTTGAAGACTTTTACTATAGTGACGATTTCTTCATCTTCGAAGATTTCTTCCACATCCAATCCCTGGCCCATTGATCCGTCAACGCCGAAGTTCTGGGCGTAGACATTGCTGTTGTCGTCTTCATTAGCCCAGGCTATGATGCATTGTCCATGGTGGAAGCCTGAAATGGTTTCGGGGGATTCTCTCTTATATAAGGACGAACTAAGTACGGCTTGCCACAATACATTGCCGTTCATGTCCATGCCAATAGCCTCGATGGTGGTGTTAGGATCAAATTCACCCACACCTTTGAAATAGGTCACAGCGAAACCGCTGCCGTCTTCAAAGGCGGCAATGAATGGCTTATTGATAGGATTACCGTCGTTGTAGAAGACCTCTACGCCATCGTCCCACACACGCTCGCCAGTGGCGGTGATGCGGTTTACAAATACTGTATATTCATATTGACTGCCAGTTTCCTGTAAATAGGTGATGAGCAGGTCGTGAGAAACAGGATCAACAGAGGCATAAGGATCAATGTAAATATGGGCTGGGTCAGTCGAGTGTACAGTGACGCCGAGGGTGTCGCTGATGGTGCTGTTGCCGTCAGCATCGAAGTGGAACACACGGACGTTAAATGGCTGTTGAAGTGCATTATCTCCTTGATTAATGTACACGTATGCACCGCCTAAGCCGTCTGGTGCAACATTTTGGCTGTAGGTTCCTGTATTGTTCAATTCACCCATCAATTTGAAGTCTGGAATGGTTTGTGTGCCGTCTTTGGCGTAGCCCGTGAGATGTATATCCACGACTGAACTCAACGAACTTCCTTCTTGGTAAACATATACATGCTCGTAGGTCAGGAAAACGCTGTTGTCATCGCGGAGGACGAGCTTTCCGAACGTGCTTATGGTGGTGTCGTTGGGTGCCTCGATGGTGATCAGGGGATTCAAGGTGCCGGCGGCAGTGATGTATTGCAGATAAAGATTGTGGCTGTCATTGCCTAATGCCCATGCGCTGCCGTCTTTGCCGGCGATGATTTCGGCGCGCTTGCCGCCCTTGCCGTCGAAAAGCAGAACACCTTGTTCGCCCCAGGCGTAGGTGCCGTCGGGATGTAATCTCATCGCCACAGTTACTTCATCGGCGGTGGAGAAACAGGCCAACAGGTCATGGTCGGGGGTTAGGTCTATTGCGTTGCCATACGAGTGAGTTAAAAAATCGAACTGGTTCATACGGAGACCATCGGGGCCCCATTGTGGTGTGCCGTCAGCGGTCAGACGCTGAAATGTAGGTGCACAGCCGTTGCCCTGCGCGACAGAAGTCCATTGTATGTAGGTGTCGTTCGTCTCCACATCGGTCACGGTTAAGATATTGCCAGAAGCCGCGGGGCTTTCATGGTTGCCGATGAGGTTGTTAGTGGCCGGGTCATTGGTCCACTGGGCTTGTAGCGCAAATGCGGCTACCATTGCCAGGAAAAGTAAAGATAATTTTCTCATAATAATGAATTTTTTTGTTAGTAATTAGTTTTCAAATGAAATATGTAATCAACTTAATTGATAACGGCACCGTCGTAAATCTGGTCGTCGTCCAACCAATCAATTTTCAGCAGGAACGGGAATGAGCCGTCGTCTTCGCCATAGTGGGTGTTGTCTTTGTAATAAAAGAGCTCATAATAGGTTATGAAAACCCATTCCGTGTGGGTGTCGTCAATCCAGTAGTGTGTAGTGAAACTGTCGGTGCCAGTGGCTTCCTTGAACACTTCCCCAAAAAGGTCCCAGTCGGCCTGCAACTCGTATCCGATGTTTTGGGCCGTGCTCATGGCAGGGCAGTATTTGGATTCCCTTATCCTTTCGTGCCGCCAATCCTCGCTTGTACCACTTTCATCCAAACAATCGTAGTAAGCGTATGTCAACGCACAGAACATGGGTTTAACGCCGTTGCCGGACTCACGCACGCACACCCAGTTGAGTGAACTGTCATCGCTCCATAACACGTCTTTTATCGAGATGTCCAGACTGTGGACGATGTCGAACTTGCTCCATTTCGGTCCGACAACGGTATTAGGCCAATCGGCGTTGTGGATGAAAGTGATTCTGTTGAAGTAAAGCAGGTGCGTTTCGTCGGATGCTGTCACCTCGGCGATGTCACTGCCGTCGTCAGCGGGTCTGAAGTAAACGATGCCTTGGGCGTTGCCGTCCACATCTGTGAGCGGGCAGATGAGTTCTCCTTGGTCTTCGCTTACCGTGACGTCGGGAGCTATCCAATAACGGAAAAACCGCTCCGCCTCGTCCAACGACTCAACGCCTATGAAAAGACGGGCGGTGTCGTCGGCATTCAGAGGTTCGCCAAAGGCACGGTACATGAAGTTGCCCAAGCTGTCGACGCTGACGATGCTGTTTTGGAAGTAACGGAGGTCGTCGAACATGGTGCCCTCGTGAGTCGAGGGCTGCTCAGGCTGCACCGGGTTTGAGTCCTTCTTACTGCATGACTGCATCAATGATGCAGTAACGGTCATCAAAACAATGAGGGATATATATCTAAGTGAGCGATTCATCATTTAAGATTCAAAGATTTAAAATTTAAGATTCAAAGATTTATTGAATGAGGCCGAGTCTGACGAGGGTGCGCTGGATGAGGCGGTCACCGTCGGGGCTATACACCGGCACGTTGCCGTTGGCTAAGTGGCCTGTAGGAAGCCCGTTCTGACTTTTGTCGTGATACTGCTGCAGCTCGTCGCGTTTCTGGAGTGTGGTGGCGCGGTCGATGATCTGGATTTTAGGCACGAAGCATTTGCTGTATAGCTGGGTGTTGCCATCCGACTCGAAGACCACGTTGACAGTGACCACAAACTCGGGAGCCTTGGGCATTTCGACGGCGCTTCCGTTGTAGGCGAGATAAATCTGCGGGTCAACCATCACCGACTTGTTGGCTGCGTCGGCATTATAGCCATAGTAACGGTAGTTGCCGCCGTTCTGCAGCACCACTTCACAGTTGTCGGGGGTCTCGAACTCTTCGTTGCCTGTGATGAGAAGGTCTTCACGGCTTGCCACGCGGAGGGTAGGCGACGAGTCGGGACCGAGACGCACAACACTGGTCGTGGTGTCGGAGTTTAGGGTAAACGTGGGGCGTTCATCAAAGGTGAGGAAGTCGCGGAACACGTCGGAGCTGCCCATTGGGCGACCTGTATAGATGCCGCAGGTGGTGGTCACCTTCACTTCTGTCACATCGGGGAACAGCCTTTGGTTGATGTTCACCTTGACGCTGTTAGGGTCGAAGAACCATAAAAAGCGCACTCCATAGTTTTGGAAGTCGCTGGCCGTATATCCGCTGCCATCGCCGTTGTCCAAAATGGTGAAGTGGTCGTAATCCGAAATCAGGTCGTCCTTGTCGATATACACCACCGGGTCCTCGGCGAGGCTCCAGATGCCGCGTCCCATGTGGCCATCGGCGCCGTTGGTGTTGTCGATGTTCTGTAGCGAGACATTAAAGATAGCCTGATCGATAGAAGTATAATAACTGATGGTGCCCGAAAGATCGAGCTGTGCGTCGAGTTTCATGTCAATCCTGCCTGGGATGTAATCGTATGATAACGGTTCTACCATGTGCTCGCCAACCATGTCAAGCAAGCTGGTGGCGATGCCGCCCGCGAGACCGCCATAGTATTTGAGAGGATTGAGATATTCGGCGATGCCTGTAGCCGATTTCATGGCATTGGCATACTCGACGGCTGTACCTATGTTGCTTGTTATATCACTCGTTATCTGCTTGAGTATTCCGCTGATGCCGCTCAAGGCGTTGCCGCCACCGTGCTGAACCATCTCCGGGTTATCGAAAGTGCCGCCGATATCACCCACCAATGTGCCGCGCAGTGTTATGTCCTCATTTTGTGAGACCACAGGAACGATAGTCATCTTGACGTCATCCTGCACATCACGCCATTGTGTGCCTCCTGGCACGTAACCTGTCATGTCAATATCGAAACAGTACCATCCCGACACAAGACCTGTGTTGGACTGCAAGTAAGGGGTGATCCATGTCTGGAACGACTGGGTCTGGGTCATTTCACGTCCTCCACCTCCAATGAAATTGGCATAGGGTTTCAGCGAAGAGCCCATCTGGTGCGTGGCAGGTATGCCATACTCAAGACTGCTGTAATAAGGGGCGTTGTTTTGCGAATCAGACCTGCCCATCCAAATACAATAAACCAACTCGTTGCCGTAGCCTTTAGGGTTCGGGATGTAGTGGTAAACGCGAAGGATACCTGTCCATTTGTTATAAAGTGCGAAATAGCAAATCTGCGGTGTTGCAGTGTTGTTTAGCGAACAGAATGCCATCTCCCATCCGTCAGATTTCTTGCACTGATGACGTACCTCATAAGGGATGTTGGTCTGGCTGTCGACCGCCCATGGGGTGCCCACAGGATACTCTTCGCAGTTCACTCTCACGGTGTCGCAGTTCTCCCAGTTGGTAATGAACTCCATGTTCTCGCCCAAATAGGCATCGCCATAGAGTTGGATGCCCTGGCGCACCAACACTTCGATTTCTTCTCCGCTTGACAAAGTGACATTGACAGTCGCTTCCACAACGCGGTCATACGTGTCTATATTACTCATCACAACCAGTGCAGGATGACCTTGTACCATTTCATTGGCAGCAGAAGCGGAGAACCACTCGGCCGAATAACTTACAGAGGCGATTGATGAGGTATGCTTTTCAAACACAATCATACCCCTCTCTTCAGCGCTGAGGATTATGAGCTCATATTTTACCTTTTTACCAGGTCTTATGTCAGAAGGTTTTTTCTTGCAAGCTGTCATTACCAGCATGCATGTCGTAACCACTAATACGACTACCAAAAGCGGTTTTTTAGCTTTCATATTTTTGTTATATATTAAGATTGCAAAAATACAAAAACGATCTATGCATAATATGCATAGAGTCATGAATAGACAAATTGTACGCTAAAAAGACAAAATGTATGGTGAAAAGACAAATTGTACGGTGCCTTATTCCTTAGTCTCGCAGAATTCTGAGGGAGATATTCCGAATTTTTCCTTGAAACTGCGACGGAAGGAGACCGTATTGGAAAAGCCGCTTGCCAAACACACCTGCTCCAAGCTCATTTCATGATTTTCGTTCATGAGGCGGACGGCATGGTTTAGACGAAGCTCGCGAACAAGGGTGGTGAGCCTTTCGTATTCGCTGCCATGCGAGAAGGCGGCACCGATGCGTTCTTTCGAGAGGCCAGTGCGGTCGATGAGCATCTGGCGGTCAAACAAAGGATTGAGATACAGCTTCTCGTTTTCGATTAGAGCGCAAAGGTAAGATGAAAGCTCGGCGTCTGAGAGTGTAGAGTTTAGAGTTGAGAATTTAGAGTTGTTTTGAAGTTGAGAGTTTTGAGTTGAAAGTTCTCTGTACTTTTCCTTGTATTCCACGGCATCTCTGATTTGTTGTGCAAGGATTCTGTTCTGCTTATTCGTCTTGCGCCACTGCCATAAGACATAAATGGCGAACAGAAGTATCAGGAGACTCACCAAACCTGTCACCTTGCGCGATTCTTCAGCCCGTCGTGCGGCATCACGCTGGCGCTCGGCCTCCATTTGCTGTTGCAGGGCGTTGTAGCGTGCGATGTGCTCTCTGGCAGTGGCCTCGCGCACAACGTCTTCTATCTGGCGGAAAGCCGAGAGCATATTGCCGTGCTCGCCCAATGATGCATAAGCCGCAGCGATAAAGTTCTGGGCCTGACTGCGGTAGAAACGGATATAGTCGATGCGTCTCTGGTCGGTTTTGGGTTCGCGGTGGCTGCCGTCGTGGTATTTTTCGGGGTTCGCCTCGTAGTCGTCGAGCCGCTCTATGATACGGCGTGCCAAAGGCAGCGTCTCGGCATAGCGGTCGTGCGAGCCGAGCATCGTAATCTTGCGTCGCGAGGCGACGATGAAAGCATCAAGTTCGTTAAATTTCCCTTTGTCACTGAGCAGAGCCAACACGCTGTCCACCTTCGCCATGCCTTCTTCTTCATGACCCATGGCATAAAGCGCGGCGCCAATCTCCGCCTCAGTGCGCAGAGCGTCGGTCTCGGCCTCGGGGCCAATCTGGTGGCACACATCGACCAGCTGTCGTGACCGTTGGAGCCATCCTAAGGTGTCGTTCTGCATACGCTCGGTGTAGGCCAGAATATCATACACATCGCGCAGTCTCATCAGGTTTGTCTTGATGTGGTCGTTGTTTAGCAGACGCAAGGCGATAGCCTGTGCTGAGTCCAAGCGGATGTTTGCCGGTCCGCCGAGCAGCGAGTCCATCTGTTCGTGCATCAGCGTCATACCATAGATACGTGCCCGACACTGTTCGGCCTGCACCTCATCTATATTTCCCACGATGAGCGCCGAGTCAATGATTTGCAACGCCTGTTCGGGCTGGTATCCATAGATGCTCATCGCCGCCCTCAGGGTGTGAATGGTGTCGGCAGGCTGTACAACACGGTTTCTCTCGCCGTTATCCGAAACGCCGCCACCTCCAGTGCAGGCCGTCATCACAACAGCCAAGAATAATAATATGTGTAATAGTTTATTTCCTTTGTCGTAGCTCATTCTGTATTATTTTGAGGCAAAAATACATTTTTTTCATAGTCAAATCATAAAAATTTAAAAAAATGATTCGGATTGCAGACGATTGTCTTGGAATTTATCCTTAGTTTTCATTCACTATATTAAAGATTCTGCAAAGATATTTTGACTATTTCATATAAACCACACACTTGTCGAAATCAAACACGGCGTCGGTTTTCTCGAAGAACTTCAGACCGATGTTGCCTGGCGTTGTGTTCAATGGCAGATTTGGGGTGATGGCGACTACAGCGTTAGGGAAAGTGATGCCGCCGAGCTGACATTGTTCGGCGATGATGTATTGCATCACCTGGCCGTTCGGAGCGACAGCCTCATGAAGCTCCATATCGGCATTGTCGGCAAGAAACTGCTGGACTTCCTCGGTCTGGTTAATGAGGAACAACAGCTCCGGATTGCCAAAGTCGATGAGGAAATTGCCGCTGAGCGTCCTTGTTTTTATCCCGTCGTCGATTGTCGCGCTAGTCTCGACAGCGAACATATCCATGTAAGTGTCGGTGTTCATGGTGCTTGTCGAATAGCTCGCTTTCTTTGTGCGAAGCGATTTCCTGCTGAGCATCTGCATTATTTTGTTTCCGAGGTCGAGATTGACGATACGGCTGCCGTTGTCGAGGTCGTTGTGCAGATACATCACAGGCACTGCCAGTTCGTATTTTCCATAGTCGTAATTGGACAAAACGAAAACCTCTCCGATATATGATGTGCTGTTGCCGATTCGCACCGTGCCGTTAGCCTTGTGGGTTATCTTATAGACGCGTCCGCCGAGATTCAGTTTCTGTTTTCCGCCTGTTGGCGTCAGAGTCATTTCCGACAGAATCCCGCTGTTGAAAACGTAAGCTGAGTCGGCGAGCAGTGCCGGGATGCCCGATTCCACCAGTATTGTGGCGTCGGCCGTGCCGTTGACATTTGCAGTGAACACATAATGTGCGCCTTGTTTAGTGAGGTCGAAAGACTCGCCTACAATGATATCTGAGTGATGTCCCATAAATATTGAGACAAAATAAACCAAGGCGGTCAGGATAACGCCGCTGACGAGCAGCATTATAGGTTTTTCTGCAAATTTTTTCATTTTTTCAGTTTTAAATGGAGCTGCAAAGATAAACAAATAATACAATTTACACAACATTTTCATCAATATTTATGATTGAAAAGCTTGAAAATCACTAAAAATGATGATGTTTTGATAAGGATGAAGGCTCTAATTTTGCAGTCGTAAAATTAACTATTTGAAAATTGAATTATTAATCATAAATATTTAAACTATGAAATCACATAAAATTAACCAGTTTTTCGGAAGGTATGCGGCCTTCCTTTTAAGATGGCGATGGGCTGCCATTGCCTTGTTTGCAGTAATCCTGATTGTCTCATTTGTCGGAATGTCGAAGATGGTGCAGCAGACCTCGTTCGACGACTATTTCATCGAAGGTGACCCTATGTTGGTGAAAACCAATGAGTTCAAAGAAAACTTCGGTAACGACTATTTCATCGGTATCCTCACCGAATGCGACGATCATTTCACAAAAGAAAACCTCTCCCTGATGCGTGAGCTGGGCGAGGAACTGCTCGACTCGCTGTCGTACGGTGACAAGATTACCTCGCTGGTCGACCTTGAGTTTATGCTGGGTTCGGACGACGGGATGGAAATCGTTCAGATAGTCCCAGACGAGATACCAGAGACTGGGTCGCCAGAGATGGAGCAGATCCGGTCTCTTGCTTATAGCAAGCCCCATGTCGCGCGCAAGCTCATCTCCAAAGACGGCCGTAACGCCTGGATATTGGTGAAACTGCGCGCCTTCCCTTCGGAAGAGGAGTGGAAGAAGACCGGCAATATCTCGCCCGACATCGTGACAGGCGGGGAGGTGAGTCGTATCATCGCGAAAGAGAAATACGCGCCGTTGAACCCCAAGGCAACGGGCATGCCGTATGTGACCCAGCAGAAGTCGGTGTACATCGGGCAGGAGATGGGGCGGCTGGTGATGATTGCCGCCGTCATCTGTATCATCGTGATGCTCATCATGACACGTTCGTTGAGAGGCATCATCTGTCCGCTGTTAGCGGTGATTGGCGGCGTGGTGATAACCTTCGGCATCGCGGGCCACACCCAGATGTATGTCGACAGCACCGTGCTGATGATACCTGCGATATTGGCCTTTGCGGTGGCTATCGCATACAACATACACATATTCTCCTATTTCAACCAGCTCATGCGCACGCATGGCAAGCGTAAGGCAGCGGTGGTGGAGACCGTCAGCGAGATAGGCTGGTCGGTGGTGTTCTGCGGTCTCACTACCGTGATCTCACTTTTGTCATTTATGGTGATCCCGATCAGGCCGATGAAATGTGTCGGCATGACGAGCTCACTCACCGTGTTTTTCGTTTTGTTTACTACTCTGCTGATGGCGCCGGTGCTGCTCTCGTTCGGCAAGGACAGACAGCCTAAGCGCGGTGTCGACGGCTCAGGCGGTACCCGCCTGAGCCGTCTGATGGAGCGTCTGAACGACTTCACATTCAGAAACTCCAAGGCTATCGTGACGATATTCACCGTGGTGTGCGTCGCCTTCGGCATAGGGCTGTGGAAGATAGAGCCGGCATTCGACATAGAGAAGACCATGGGCATCAAGGTTCCTTATGTCAAAGACGTGCTCACGGTGGGACGCAGCGAGCTGGGCGCCTTGTATTCATACGACCTCGTGATGGAGTTCGAAAATGAAGACGACGCCAAACAGCCGGAAAACCTGCGGAGACTCGAGCAGCTGGAGGACCTGATAGGCACCTATCCGCTCACCAAACGCACCAACTCCATTCTTGACATCCTCAAAGACCTCAACCAGACACTCAACGGCGGCGACAAGGCTTATTACCGCATACCCGACACCGAAGAAGAGGTCGCCCAGATGCTTGTTCTCTACGAGAACGCCGGCGGCTCCGAGACGGAATACTGGATGGACTACGGCTACCGTCGTCTGCGTATGATGGTCGAGATATCCGACTTCAACTCCGCTGAGGTGGAGCGCGAGCTCAACGACATCGCCAAGCAGACCGCGGAGATGTTCCCTGGTGTCACTGTTACAGCTGTAGGTAACATCCCTCAATACACCACCATGATGCAGTATCTCGTACGCGGCCAGATGCTGTCGTTCCTCATCTCGGTGCTCATCATCGCCATCATCCTGATGATAGCCTTCCAGAGTGTGCGCGTCGGCCTCATCGGTCTCATCCCTAACCTCATGCCTGCCATCTTCGTGGGCGGCTTCATGGGCTGGGCTGGCATCCCACTGGATATGATGACAGCCACCCTGATCCCTATGATGCTCGGTATGGCCGTCGACGACACCATACACTTCATCAACCACTCGAAACTCGAGTTCGATAGAACACCTAATTATTCGGTGGCTATCCGACGCACCTTCAGAGTCGTGGGCGTGGCTATCGTCACCACATCAATCGTCACCTCTGCGGTGTTTGCTTGCTTCGCCACCTCGGTGTGCGCCATGTGCATCAACTTCGGAGTGTTAGCCGTCATCGGCATCATCTCGGCTCTGCTCGCCGACCTGTTCATCACACCGCTTTTGGTAAAGAAATTCCATGTCTATGGTAAAGAAGAAAAAATCGATTAATAAATTATAAAATGTAATACTATGAAAAGATATATCATTCTGACAGCGTTGTTTGTCGCTGTCGCGACATTATCCAACGCCCAGACAGGACGCGACATAGCCCAACGTGTGAAAGACCGTCCCGACGGCGACACCCGTTACGCCGAGATGCAGCTGACACTTGTCAAGAAAAACGGCGACAAACGCGAGCGCAAGATGGTGTCGTGGGCTATGGACGAGGGCAAAGACACCAAGAAAATCATGTTTTTCACCTATCCCGGCGACGTGAAAGGCACAGGGTTCCTCACCTGGGACTACGACGAGACAGGCAAAGACGATGACAAGTGGCTCTACCTGCCTGCGATGAAGAAGACACGCCGAATCAGCGGTGCCTCTTCCAAGACAGATTACTTCATGGGCACAGATTTCACCTACGACGACATGGGCGGTCGTAACGTCGACGAGGACATACACACCTTGTTGCGTGAAGAGATGCGCGACGGTCATCAATGCTGGGTCGTGGAGTCGGTGCCTGTCGACACCCGCGAGATATACAGCCGTAAGGTGAGCTGGATACGCCAGGACTGCGACGCCGCCGTCTATGTGGAGTTTTACGATAAGCTTAACAAGCTGCATCGTGTGATGACCGTGCTCGACCTACAGCAGGTTGAAGGCTTCTGGACCATCATGAAGATGGAGATGAAGAACGTCCAGAACGGCCACAGCACACAAATCGTCGTGAGCAACCCGCGATACGACATCGAGGTTGACAAGAACATGTTCACGGTGACGAAACTGGAGAAAGGGTTATGAGTACTGCTTTAAAATCATTTTTGTTTGGAGTTGCCGCCGTGCTGTGCACGGCGGCAACAGTCTCGGCGCAGGATGGCATGGATGTGTCAGTCAAAGGCTTCGTCGACACCTATCATGCCATGCGCATCGAGGCGCCCAACGACTGGATGGCGTCACGCTCCCGTGTCAGGGGCGAGTTCAGGCTCGAGAAAGACGGCGGCGGCGCCTTCGTGTCGGCTAACCTCATCTACAACGCCCTGCTCAGCGACCAGTCAGGGTTCCAGCTGCGTGAGGCTTATCTCTATTGGGGTAACTCCGACTGGGACATACGCGCAGGCAACCAGATCATCACCTGGGGTGTCGCCGACGGGCTGCGTGTCACCGACCTCATCTCGCCTATGGACTACACCGAGTTTCTGGCTCAGGACTACGACGACATCCGTGTGCCTGTAGGCGCGCTGCGTGCACGTTACATCCACAACGCATGGAGCCTCGAGGCGGTGCTGGTGCCCGTGCCGGAGTTCTATAAGATACCTGTCGACCCGGCGAATCCTTGGTCGATGGGGCCACTGCCACCTGAGGTGAGACCCGACAAGACCATCGGGAACATGGAATATGGCGGCCGCTTCAGCTGCTTCCTGGGTGGCGTCGACTTCTCGCTGATGGCGCTGCGCACCTGGAGCAAGATTCCTGAGCTTGTCGACGACCATCTGGGCTATCATCGTATCACAGCACTCGGCGGCGACGTGTCGGTGCCTTTCGGACAGCTCGTCTTCCGCGGCGAGCTCGCCGACTACATCGACGACCACGGCAACCATCAGGGTTGCGCCTTGGCGGGCTTGGACTGGTATCCTGGTGCCGACTGGACGCTCTCGGCACAGTTCACCCAGACATACGAGTCGGGAGTGCAGGCGTCGCTTGCCACCTTACGCATCTCGAAGGCGTTGTTTAACAATGCGTTGACGCTCTCCACCTTCGCCTATGCCGACGTAAAGGACCTTGGTCTTTTCAAT
>JAEEGH010024207.1_pt1 | contig 12275 bp, 8 predicted proteins | sample 9134181 | NCBI WGS metagenome assembly JAEEGH01 (sample SAMN16246544, study PRJNA631951) | gut metagenome | biome: gut microbiome; feature: rumen; material: DP-attached | host: Bos | place: Iran: Karaj | collected 2018-10
GTGAAGTTTCCAGGTGTAATCTCGTTACGGAAAGACTTACCAATCTGGCCAATACCAAATGGAACCTTCTTACGAGATGTACGCTGAACATTCTTGAAGTTTACGAAAATACCCTGAGCTGTTTCTGGGCGAAGGTAAACTGTATTTTTGGCATCCTCTGTTACACCCTGGAATGTCTTGAACATAAGGTTGAACTCACGGATGTCTGTGAAATTGTGCTTGCCACATGTAGGGCAAGGAACATTGTTGCTTTCGATGAATTCCTTCATCTCATCTTTGCTCCAACCATCAACTGATGACTTGAGCTCGATATTATTCTCAGCTGCAAAATCTTCGATAATCTTGTCAGCTCTGAATCTCTCGTGACATTCTTTACAATCCATAAGTGGATCAGAGAATGAACCAAGGTGTCCTGATGCAATCCATGTCTGTGGATTCATAAGGATAGCACAATCAACACCTACATTGTATTTGTTTTCCTGAACAAATTTCTGCCACCATGCTTTTTTTACGTTATTTTTAAGCTCGACACCTAAATTACCGTAATCCCATGTATTTGCTAGGCCACCGTAGATTTCTGAACCAGCATATACAAAACCTCTAGCCTTAGCAAGAGCAATTATTTTGTCCATTGTCTTTTCCATAATAGTATTTCCTCTCATTATATTTATTATTCTGCCGTATAGATGATATAAACAAGCTCTGTCGAGTCTTCATTTCCATCAGCAGGAGAAATCTTTATTGTGTTATTTGATACGACTTCTGTTGATGTGGATGATACATAATTGACATTTCCAGGAACAACCACTGTGAGGTTTTCATTGACTACAACTACATTTTGACCTGCAAAAACTGTATCTGTATCAAGAGTCTGTCCCTCTGCCTTTGTACCATCTGTAACCGCTGAGAAAGTAGAAGCAAAGGTGTAACCTGCGTCGATGGCATTTTCATATGTATCATTATATGTCTGGTAAGATGTAAACGAGCTGTAGACATCTGCACTTGAATATGTAGTCTTTACATATGCAACGTTGTCAGATACTTTGACTTTGTCAAGCTCTATTGCTTCCTCACCATAGGTATCATTGAAGCTTGAAATCAAGCCCTCAATGTAGTCCTCTAAATCTGCTTGAGAATAAACCTCTGTATCGAATTCTGTGACCTCTTCGAATACTACGGTACCGTCACTCTCAAAAGTAAGAGTAGTTGACTCTGCCTTTGAGCTTGAGCCAAATAATGAACCGATAATTTTTGTAATTAAGAAAATAATTAATACTAAAGCAACTGCACAGCCAACGCCAAACAGTATTCTGTTACGCATTACCTGTCTTTTTCTTTTTCGTCTCCTAGCCTCTTGTAATTCTCTAGAGGCTACTCCCTGCCTAGTCCGACTGTTTGAAGCATTCCTACTTCTCATACCAGCAGTCCGACTCCCAGGCCTACTTTCTGTCATAAAAATTCCTCACTCTTATACTTATGCGACATATAGTTTAATCTATAACTCGCCAAAATTCTAGTCAATTCTTCTTCTGTTTCATCATTCAAGACAAAAGTATACAACTTTTCTATCTTTGAGGAAACTATGAATTGCATTGTATACAGGGTAGAATTGCTTATTTCCACTCCGGCTTCTGTATTTCCGCACTTTTTGCAAAGCATTCCATGATGCTTCACAGAAAAGCTAGTCAAGTTTTCTTTCGCGCCACACGTCATACATTGGAAAACATTTGGATATTCTCCATTTATAACCCAAGTCTTTAGGTCATAAATATTTTTTAGCAATCTATGGGAAAACTTTCCCGACTCTAAGGCCTTTAGGCTCTGATATAAAAGAGCAAGTCTTGCCTTTTCATCTACTCCCTCAACAGATAAATAATCTGCCACCTCTAGGAAGTAAGAGCCCAAACACACCTTATCGTAATCCATTACCAAATCTCTGAAATAGTTTGTAATATTCGCTTTACTAATATGGTAAGAATTGCGTCCCTCAAAAGCATCGAAAACTCCGAAGCAGAATGGCGAACAAGCCGCGATAAGTGGATTATTTGGCCTTCTTGCGCCCTTTGCAAAAGCTGTTATTCTGCCTGATTCCTTTGTGAGAATCACAAGGCGCTTGTCAAAATCCCCAACATCGGAGCTGGACAAAACAATTCCTGTAAGGGTTACAAGTCCCATTGATTAAATGTCCTCTTTTTTGTAGCCGAAATTCTTCAACTCAAAGTCGCTATCGCGCCAATCCTTCTTAACCTTAACAAAAAGCTTGAGGTTTACTTTGGCATCGAGAAGCTTTTCAATTTCATATCTTGAGTTGGTTCCAATTTTCTTTATCATGGTGCCACCCTTGCCTATGATAATTCCCTTATGAGAATTTTTCTCGCAAATGATTGTTGCCTCAATATCCCACATAGGTCTTTTGCCTGGGCGCTCTTTCATTGTATCTATGGCGATTGCGATACCATGTGGAACCTCATCGTTAAGAGCATGCAAAGATTTCTCACGAATAATCTCCGCTGTGATTTCGCGAAGTGTCTGGTTTGTAACAGTCTCCTCATCATAGAAAGCTGGTCCCTCAGGTAAATGCTTGAATATTGTAGCAAGCAAATCATCGCAGCCCTCTCCGTGAAGTGCAGAAACAGGAACAACCTCAATAAAATCACATAAATCCTTGAAAGCCTGGATAGTCTCGCCAACCTTTGCACCATCTGCCATATCTATTTTGTTTATTACCAAAATAACTGGTGCCTCGGCTGTAGCAAGTAGCTCTGCAATTTTCTTGTCACCAGCACCTACCTTTGTATCTGGCTCAATAAGCCAAAGTATAAGGTCGACGTCGTTAATTGTACTCTTGGCAGCTGACATCATGTACTCACCAAGCTTGTTCTTTGCCTGGTGCATACCTGGTGTATCAAGAAATACTATCTGTCCCACCTCTTCATCAGTGTATACAGTCTGTATTCTGTTTCTTGTTGTCTGAGGTTTGTTACTGGTAATAGCAATCTTTTGTCCAATAATGTGGTTCATGAGAGTACTCTTTCCCACATTAGGTCTGCCTACTATAGTTACAAAACCAGATTTAAAATTACTCATATAAAGCTCCTATTTTATCAAATAAATCCTTATTAGCTTCTATTGCGTCCTCATTTCCTACAACGCAAATATTCTTTTGAGCAATCGCTGCATCAATAGGCTCTGCCAATGCTCGAACATCTTCCACTGTAGCATCTAGAACTTCATCACGTGTCTTTTGTAAGTCTTCGTATGTAATACCCGCCATGTAGCAGTTCAATCCACGAAGGCCTCGCTGACATGGAGTAAGTGGTGTATCCATACCGCTGATAGTACCGATAATATATTTTGTCATATCACGATTGTCAGCCTCAAAGTTTCTGAGATAGTCGCCAGTCTTTTCAAATACATCAAGAGTCTCTGTAAGATTTGGATCTCGATAAGATACAAAAACCAAATCTCCCTGTCGTCCTGAATTCATGCTACAGCCATATGCGCCACCCTGAACTCTAACCTTTATCCAGAAATAATCATATCCGAGAATTGTATTTAAAAGCTTGTAAGTTCCGTTATATTTATATCCTGATTTAACAAAATCGCCTGCCATTGCCACATACTGAATCTGTGATGCATCCTTCAAAGCTTCCTTTACAACATGTGGAACAAACTCCTCTGTTTCTTTGTTGAAGTCCATATGCTTTTGGAACAATCTTGGCTTGATCTCATCTGCCAATCTCTTTGCCTGATTCAGTACCTCTACCTTTCCAGTAGATGAAACTACAAGTCGATCACTAGTAAAAATCGTCTCAACCAATTTATTAAGTCTTGAAATAATTTCCTGTTTCTTGTCGTCATAATTAGCTTCCAGATCAACAAGGAACTTGTAGAATGTAACACCATTTGCAGCATCTGACATTCTCGCCTTCTTTGAAAAGCCTGCTCTAGCTCTTGTGGCTGCCACAATATTTCCTCTAGCATTTAGCATTGATTCCATGTGTGACTTTTCAGCTGTAATAAGTTCTTTTAAACGCTTTTCATCTGAGAAATCAGTGTTTAAAATCATCTCAAGGGCTAATTCCTTAGCAGCATCAGCCTCCTCGTAAATGAATTTTGATCTAACCTCAAAGGTAATCTTGTATTCGTCATGAGACTTGAACACCTCATGTACAGCGGTATTTGTTGTGATACCACCAGTATGTAGATACATCTCATTTGTGTAATCAGTGTATGTATAGTTCTTTGTATTAAGAAGACCAAGGAATCGCTCAAGCATTGACACATATGGAATATCGGTAATTGTAACATCACTGATATCAAAAGCCATATTAAAGTAATGGATTCCGTTAGTGCTCACCTTGTGGTGAAGAATGGTTGTTCCATCCTCCTCATATACTGCCAAGTCAATTGGTCTTGCCTCTCTAGTAAGATCAAATCGGCTAAGCATAGGAATTTTTTCCAAATCCTTCTTTGAGCTTGGAGTCTGCTGATACTCCTTTAGGTAAGCAGTATGCTCAACAATTTCGTTAATTTCTTCTGGCGACATACTTGCCTTTTTCTCAGCCAATCTCTTTTTAAGCTCGTCATCATCAGAGCTTGTAAGTCCCTGCTTTGGTCTAAGAGTGACGATTGATTTGTGGTTGTTTGAAAGCAGATATACATCCGCAATGTAGTCAAACAAGCCATTCTCTACTCTATCCTTTATCTTGTCGAGAACCTCAACAGCGTGCAAATGCAAGAATGGTCTATTCTTGTCATAAAGCCAGCTATCAAGAAGCTGAAGGCCAATAATAAGTCCCTTTGGCGCACTACCAAAATCTAATTCTCTAGCTCTAAACTGCTCACCATTTATGGAAGCAAATAAAGTCTTGTGATCGATACCCTTTTTAATTTCTTTTGCAAGTGTACTCTCAATTATCTCAACGAACTTGTCTCTATCCTCTTCATTGGCACCTCTGGCAACAACCGAGAAATACATCTGACGCTGAGATGCCTCAAAAGAACACTCAACATCCTCTGCAATATTTGCTTCAATCAACGCCTGATGCAATGGCGCTCCTGGTGCTGAAACGAGAGCATAATTAAGAATATCAAAAGCTCTGTACATATTAGGATCAAGAACATCCCCAATGCAAACATTGTATGAAAGATATGCATTGTTCTTTGGATCCTGGTCCGCAGCAATTGGATAATCAATTGTCTTTACTACTGGCTTATCAAAAGGCTTCTGCATATTAATCTCAGAATCTACCTCGAGATAATCATAGTAGCGGAGATATTTTGTATCCAAGTATTCAAGCAAGTCATCAATGTCTACATCACCATACACATAGATGTATGAATTGCTTGGATGATAGTACTTGCTATGGAATGCAAGAAAATCTTCATAGGTAAGTGATGGTATAACCTTTGGATCACCGCCTGATTCAATTGAATATGTTGTATCAGGAAATAGTGAATTCAGAATCTGACGAGCGAGCACATCATCTGGAGAAGAATATGCGCCCTTCATCTCATTATATACAACACCATTGATGGTCAAATCACTCTCTGGTGATTCCATCTCATAGTGCCATCCCTCTTGTTCAAAAATCTCACGATATTTATAGATATTTGGATGAAAAACAGCATCCATATAAACATCTATAAGATTCATATAATCTGCATCGTTTGTACTAGCTATTGGATATACAGTCTTGTCTGGGTAAGTCATTGCATTCAAGAATGTATTAAGACTGCCCTTTACAAGCTCAACAAATGGATCCTTTACTGGATATTTGTCAGAGCCACATAAAACTGTATGCTCTACAATATGTGCAACACCCGTAGAATCCTTTGGTGGAGTCCTAAAACCTATATAAAAGACCTTATTATTGTCATCATTAGAAATAAAACAAATTCTAGCCTTTGTCTTCTTGTGTTCGAAGATGAAACCTAGGGAATCAATTCCTTCAAGTTTTTCTTCTTTTAGTAATTCGTATGCCTTATTCAAAATATTCCCCTCTTATTCCCTAATGTGAACATCAAGCTGATTGTAGCAAATCTCGATGCCCGCTTTATCAAATCTTTCTTTAATTTCCTCTAAAGTATCCCATTTTGTCTGCCAATAGTATTCTGTCTCCACCCAGAATCTAAGGCCGATATCAACGGAACTGTCCCCTAATTCAGAGACAAACACTTTTATTTCTTCGCTTGTAATCAAATGGTCCTGCTTTTCAGCAACTGCTTTCATGATTTCCTTAGCCTTCTTGATATCCGAACTATAACTGATACCAACAGTCTCATTAAACATTCTATGCGTCATAGCCGTACAATTAATCAAGGATGTTGCCGACAATGTGCCGTTAGGAATCTGGACAAATCTACCATCAATCATTCTTAAAGTAGTATAGATAATATTAATTTTCTCGACTGTCCCCTCTTGATTGGAATTCTTTTCGATTATATAATCTCCCACTCTAAACGGATGCATCACAAGAATCAGCACTCCACCTGCAAAATTTGAAAGTGCCCCCTGCAATGCAAGACCTGCCGTAACACCAAGGCCTGCAACAGCAGCCGAAATTGATGCTGTCGTAACTCCAAACAGCCCCATTATTATGGTGATAAGAATTATGTAGAGAATCCACTTAATGACGGATTCAAGAAATGTCTCAACACCTGAATCAATCTCACGCCTCTCCAAGGCCTTATGAAATAGCTTTATAATCCCCTTGATAACACGTGTTCCAATAATAAAAACAATTATCGAAAGAACAACGCACCACAAAAAGCTCCACAATTCAGGAATCAATTTCTCAATTTGTTGCTGAATAACACCAGTCTTCACTTCCTCAACTAGCTCCTCAGCTGTCACAGTCTGCAATTCCGTCGCCAGCAAAAACATTATGCATCCTCCCTCTAATTACAATCTGTAGTATTATACCACACTTCCAAATATAAAAAAACTAGCGATACCCAAGCATTCTCCAGTACTCACAGTCCCTCCCCTCATTTTCGTCCCAGCCGTGGAGGGCTGGACTCAAGTGACCGGGATGGCTGTGAGTGGGTCTATAGGTTCTAGGTATCGCTAGTTTTGTTATATTTTGTGGATGAATAATCCGCTGCGGAGCTTTGGTTCGAACCAAGTGGATTTTGGTGGCATAAGGAGGCCTGCATCTGCGACGGCGAATAGTTCTGCAATGCTAGTTGGGTACATTGCGAAGGCGATTCGGCTGTCGGTAGTGCATCTGCGTTCTAATTCGCCTAGACCGCGAATTCCGCCTACAAAATCGATGCGAGCATCAGTTTTTGGATCTTCGATTCCGAGCAATGGTTCTAGGATTAGATTCTGAAGAAGGGATACATCTAGGCCTTGAACTGGGTCATCAACTAAAAGTTCAGGTCGAACCTCGCATAAGTACCAAACTCCGTCTAGAAGCATTGACCATTGCCCCTTCTCGGTTGGACGAATTGGATCATCAGAGACTTTCAAAATATCCACAACAGAATCTAATTCCTCTAAAAATTCTTCTGGAGCAAATCCATTTAAATCCTTTACCACTCTGTTGTAATCGTAAATTTTTAATTCCTCGTCTGGGAATAGAACTGATAAAAAGAAATTGAATTCTTCCTCACCTGTGTAGCCTGGATTTTCTTCTCGACGTTTGAGGCCCACTTTTACTGCACTGGCAGCTCTATGATGGCCGTCAGCTATGTAGATTGAGTCCATCTTTTCAAAGGCTGTTGCTATTAACGCCTTGCTCATCATGTCATCAATTACCCAGCAACGATGTATAATTCCGTCATCGGCTGTAAAATCGTAAACAGGCTTGCGAGTCTTTGTTTTCTCAACGATTGCTGAGATAGCCTCATTCTTTTTGTAAGCTAAGAATATTGGTCCAGTCTGTGCACTACAGGTATCAACGTGCCTAATTCTGTCCTGCTCCTTGTCAGCTCTTGTATTCTCATGTTTTTTTATTGTGGAATCAAGATAGTCATCAATTGAAGCACAGGCTACTATGCCTGTCTGAGAACGCCCATCCATCGTGAGTTCGTACAGATAATAGAATTTCTCTGTATCCTGAATAAAACGACCTTCATTTATCCACTGCTCTAACATTTCAGCAGCCTTTTTATAAACTTCATCAGAATACATATCAACATCCTCTGAAAACTGAGTTTCAGGTCTGTCTATTGCTAAAAAAGAGCCTGGTTGCTCCTTTACCTTTTCATATGCTTCTTTACGATTATAAACATCATAAGGAAGGGCTGCTATAATAGCAGCCTCTTCCTTAGATGGTCGTATCGCCTTAAAGGGAACTATACGCGCCATTTATTTTACCACCCTACCTTTAATTACACCTTCTGCATTTTTAATCTGTTCAATTACGCAATCAGCAGGTTTTGACCCCAAATCAAGAAGTGTATATGCGTAATCACCTCTACTCTTATTTGTCATGTCCTCAACGTTTACATTCTCATTACCAAGAATTGTTGTGAATGATGCAATAAGACCTGCCTTATTTCTATGGAGAATTGCAAGACGTGACTCTGCAGTACAGATTCCCATGTCACAATCTGGATAATTCACTGAATGATTAATATTTCCATTCTCCATGTAATCCATTACTTCCCTAACTGCCATAACTGCACAGTTGTCCTCTGCCTCCTCTGTTGATGCACCAAGATGAGGAGTACAAATTACACCCTTCTGACCTGCAACTGTTGGGTTTGCAAAATCAGTAACATATTTACGAACTTTTCCAGCCTCGATACCATCAAGAACAGCCTTTTCATCAACAAGAAGATCACGGGCAAAGTTAAGAATAACCACACCCTTCTTCATAAGCTGAACAGCTTCTTTGTTAATCATGCCCTTTGTAGCATCAAGAAGAGGAACATGAACTGTAATGAAATCACATTCTCTATAAATGTCTTCTACGTTTGTTACGTGCTTTACATTGCGAGACAAGTTCCATGCAGCATTTACAGAAATATATGGGTCATAGCCCAAAACTTCCATGCCCATGTGTGTTGCATCATTAGCAACCTTTACACCAATAGCACCAAGGCCAATAACACCAAGCTTTTTGCCTGCAATTTCTGTACCAGCAAAGGCCTTCTTCGCCTTCTCTGCTGTCTTGCCAATGTTCTCATCAGCCTTGTTCTCAAGTACCCAATCAATACCACCTACGATATCACGAGAAGCTAGAAGCATTCCTGCAAAAACAAGCTCTTTTACACCATTTGCGTTAGCACCTGGTGTGTTAAAAACTACGATGCCCTGCTCTGCACATTTATCAAGTGGAATATTGTTGACGCCGGCACCAGCACGAGCAATACATGCAAGCTTATTTCCAAGCTCCATATCATGCATAGCTGCGGAACGTACTAAGCAAGCATCTGCCTCACCAATATTTTCCACCTTTTTATAATCTGTGGAGAAGTTAACTAGTCCTTTATCAGAAATAGGATTTAAACAATTATAAGTAAACATTTTTTCGCTCCTTTACTCCGTCTGTCACACTCACAAGCCATGTATTGCTTCCAGTGACTACATGTCACTTCCAGTAACACATGAGCTTGTTAGTTACAGACTCATCTATGAATTAACTTTTTCGAATTCCTTCATGAATGCTACTAATTTTTCTACACCCTCTACCGGCATAGCATTATAAATAGAAGCACGCATGCCGCCAACAGTTCTGTGTCCCTTGAGGTTTACAAATCCTGCTGCAGTGGCCTCTTTTACAAACTTAGCATCAAGCTCTTCATTTCCAGTAACAAATGGAACATTCATAAGTGAACGATCCTCTTTTCTAACTGTACCCTTGAAAAGCTTTGAGGAATCAAGATAATCATAAAGAATTGCTGCCTTTTTCTCGTTTAGCTCCTTCATTGCTGTAAGACCGCCATTCTTAAGAAGCCATTTAAATACCTTGCCACAAATATAAATATCATAGCATGGAGGTGTGTTGTACAAGCTGTCGTTGTCCGCCTGTGTCTTGTACTTGAGCATTGTAGGTGTTCCTGGAAGAACATCGTCGCGAATCAAATCTTCACGGATAATAACGATAACCATACCAGCTGGTCCAACGTTTTTCTGAACACCACCGTAGATGATGCCGTACTTTGTTACATCAACTGGCTCAGAAAGGAAGCATGAGCTAACATCAGCTACTAAATCCTTGCCCTTTGTATTTGGAAGAGTCTTGAACTTTGTGCCATAAATTGTGTTGTTCTCGCATATGTATACATAGTCCATATCGTCAGTGATAGGAAGGTCAGAACAATCCGGAATATACGAGAATGTCTTGTCTGCAGAAGAAGCTAGCTCTACTGCCTCACCATACATTTTAGCCTCTTGGAATGCCTTCTTTGCCCACTGTCCAGTTACAATATAGCCTGCCTTCTTATTCTTCATAAGGTTCATTGGAATAGCTGCAAACTGCTGGCTAGCTCCGCCCTGAAGGAAAAGAACTTTGTAATTATCTGGGATGTTCATAAGTGTTCTGATATCTGCTTCTGCCTCTTTAATAATGTCATCAAACACTTTGGAACGATGGCTCATCTCCATTACAGACATGCCACATCCTCTGTAATCAAGCATTTCTTCAGCTGCCTCTTTTAGAACCTCCTCAGGCAAAACTGCTGGACCTGCACTAAAATTGAAAACTCTACTCATTACAATATTTCTCCTTTTCTAAAGATTGCTTTAAAGATTAATCTTCTTTAAAAAACTCATTAATAGGTGCTCCTGGTGCTACCATTGGCCATACCTTGTCATCACTGTCAACGATACAGTCAATTAACACTGGCTTCTCGGATCGCATTGCCTCCGATAAAGCCTTGGAGAACTCTTCCTGAGTGGATACTCGGTATCCAACAGCTCCCATAGCCTCAGCAATCTTTACATAGTCCACGCCATCGTCAAGAACGGTTGCAGAATAGTGCTTGTTATAGAAAAGAGTCTGCCATTGTCTAACCATTCCTAATACATGGTTGTTAACTACTATTTCAATGATTGGCAATTTTTCTCGAGATGCAGTTGCCAACTCATTCATGTTCATTCTAAAGCAGCCATCACCAGCAATATTAATTACTGTTTTGTCAGGATTTCCAGTCTTGGCACCGATAGCGGCTCCAAGGCCATATCCCATAGTTCCAAGTCCGCCTGATGTAAGGAACTGGTGTGGCTTTTTGAATCTATAAAACTGAGCAGCCCACATTTGATGCTGGCCGACCTCAGTAGTGATAATCGCATCGCCCTTTGTCTGATTGTATGCCTCTGCCACTATGAACTGACCTGAAAGACCCTCAGTTGGTATTCTAAGAGGATTCTTTTCTGAGAGCTCAATAGTATGCTTCATCCACGCAGCATTATCTTTCTGCTCTATTAATTTATTAATTCTAGATAAAATTTCTTTGACATCACCAATAATAGCGTGATCTGTCATAATATTCTTATTGATTTCCGCTGGATCAACATCAAACTGGAGAATCTTTGCCTTGCTAGCAAATTTCTCTGGATTTCCAATAACTCTATCTGAGAATCTTGTACCTACTGCAATAAGCAAATCACATTCTGAAACGCTGAGATTAGCAGCCTTTGTTCCATGCATTCCAAGCATTCCCAAATAGCGCTCATCCTTGCCACTAAATGCTCCCTTGCCCATCAATGTATCGCAAACAGGTGCATCAACAAGCTCTACAAACTTCTTTAATTCCTTAGAAGCATTGGCAATTGTAACACCACCACCAACAAATACTACTGGCTTCTTTGCTTTCTTAATAAGCTTCACTGCCTCGTTTAATGCTTTTTCAGTTATATCCTTTTTAACCCTTCCAGCTGGAATAGGCTTCATCGGCATATATTCATACTTGTTTGTAGGAGCCGTAATGTCCTTTGGCACATCAATAAGTACAGGACCCGGTCTACCGCTCTTTGCTATCAAGAATGCTCTGCGAATCGTCTCAGCCAAATCTCTGATATCTTTTACAATAAAATTATGCTTTGTAATTGGCATTGTAATTCCGGCGATATCAATCTCCTGGAATGAATCCTTGCCAAGAAGTGGCAATGTCACATTACATGTAATTGCAACCATAGGAACTGAATCCATATGTGCTGTAGCAATACCTGTTACAAGATTTGTTGCACCAGGGCCACTTGTTGCGAAGCATACGCCAACCTTGCCAGTTGAGCGTGCATAGCCGTCAGCAGCATGAGCAGCGCCCTGCTCATGGCTTGTGAGAACATGATGAATCTCATCTCTATGCTTATATACTTC
>JAEEGH010024209.1_pt1 | contig 12275 bp, 13 predicted proteins | sample 9134181 | NCBI WGS metagenome assembly JAEEGH01 (sample SAMN16246544, study PRJNA631951) | gut metagenome | biome: gut microbiome; feature: rumen; material: DP-attached | host: Bos | place: Iran: Karaj | collected 2018-10
GTTTCAAGCGATATCGTGGGCATGAACTTCGGTTCACTCTTTGATGCTACACAGACAATGGTTAGCGACATGGGTGACGGAAACACACTTGTTCAGGTTGTTTCATGGTATGACAACGAAAATTCATACACAAGCCAGATGGTAAGAACAATCAAATATTTTGCTGAATTGGCTTAATGACAATAATTTATTATATTTGAGAAAGAAAGTACAGTTGAGAACTGTACTTTTTTTTGGTATAATTAATGAATATTAGGGTTTGAGTAGATGATTACATTTATTTAAGGAGGATTTTTACAATGTTAAACAAACTTACAGTGGATGACTTGAATGCAAAGGGTAAAAGAGTATTGGTAAGATGTGATTTTAACGTGCCTTTAAAGGCCGGTGTAATCACAGATGAAAATAGAATTGTTGCAGCGCTTCCTACAATCAAAAAACTTATTGCAGATGGTGCAAAAGTTATTCTTTGTTCCCATCTCGGAAAGGTTAAAAACGGACCTAACGATGACGAATCACTTGCACCTGTTGCCAAAAGACTTTCCGAAAAATTGGGAAAAGATGTGGTATTTGCCGCAGACAACGAAGTAGTGGGTCCAAATGCCAAAGCGGCAATCGAAAAAATGGCTGACGGAGATGTGGTTCTTCTTCAAAACACAAGATTCAGAAAAGAAGAAACAAAAAATGAAGAAAACTTTTCAAAAGAACTTGCTTCAATTTGCGATATATATGTAAATGACGCTTTCGGCGCAGCTCACAGAGCTCATTGTTCAACGGAAGGTATCACAAAATTCGTTGATACTTGTGCTGTCGGTTATCTTATGCAAAAAGAAATCGAATTCCTCGGAAATGCTGTTAACAATCCGGTACGTCCTTTTGTTGCTATTTTGGGTGGCGCAAAAGTTGCTGATAAATTAAACGTTATTTCTAATCTTCTTGAGAAGTGCGATACGCTTATTATCGGCGGCGGAATGGCATATACATTCGAAAAAGCAAAAGGTTATGAAATCGGAACATCACTTGTTGATGATGAAAAGCTTTCATATTGCAAGGAAATGATTGAAAAAGCAGAGAAACTCGGCAAGAAAATGCTTCTTCCGGTTGATGCCGTTATTACAAAAACTTTCCCTGATCCAATCGATGCAAAAGTTGACTGCAAAGAAGTTGATATCGATTCAATCCCTGCAGATATGATGGGTGTTGATATCGGACCTAAAACAAGAAAACTTTACGCAGAGGAAGTTAAAAACGCAAAAACAGTCGTATGGAACGGACCTATGGGCGTTTTCGAAAATCCTTTATTTGCCAACGGAACAATTGAAGTTGCAAAAGCAATGGCGGATACGGATGCAACAACAATCATCGGTGGCGGTGATTCAGCAGCGGCCGTTAATACACTTGGCTTCGGTGATAAGATGACACACATCTCTACAGGTGGCGGTGCATCACTTGAATTCCTTGAAGGCAAAGAACTTCCGGGCGTGGTTTCTGTTAATGATAAATAAGTAAAGCTATAAAATATGAATTTGTTAGGAGGACAAACAATGAGAAAGAAAATTGTTGCGGGTAACTGGAAAATGAACAAAACACCAAAGGAAGCACTTGCTTTAATAGAAGAGCTTAAACCTTTGGTTAAAGATGCGGATTCAGATGTTGTTTTCTGTGTACCTGCTATAGATATCATTCCTGCTGTTGAAGCAACAAAAGGAACAAACATTGCTATCGGTGCTCAAAATATGTATTTTGAAGACAGTGGTGCTTTTACGGGAGAAATCTCCGCGCCAATGTTGAAAGATGCAGGTGTACAGTATGTTATTTTGGGTCATTCCGAAAGACGTCAGTATTTCAACGAAACAGATGAAGCAGTTAACAAAAAAGTCAAAAAAGCTTTCGAATACGACCTTATTCCTATTGTTTGCGTTGGCGAAACTCTTCAGCAAAGAGAACAGGGTATCACAATCGATTGGGTAAGAATGCAGGTTAAGAAAGCATTTATGGATGTAAATAAAGAAGATGCCGTAAGAGTAATCGTTGCTTACGAACCAATTTGGGCAATCGGCACGGGTAAAACAGCTACGGTTGAGCAGGCTGATGAAGTTTGTAACGCTATCAGAAAATGCTTATTCGAGCTTTACGGTGAAGAAGCTGCTTACAGCATCCGTATTCAGTACGGCGGAAGCGTTAACGGCAAAAATGCCGCAGAGCTTTTCTCAAAACCTGATATCGACGGCGGACTTGTAGGCGGTGCATCACTTAAATCTGACTTTGCAAGCATCGTAAACTGGGACAAATAATATAAATGGAGAGATTATGGAAAGAAACGTTGTTTTAATGATATTAGACGGTTTCGGCCTTAATGAAAAACATGAGGCCAATGCCGTTTATGAAGCTAAAACTCCGGTAATCGACTCACTTATGAAAGACTACCCATTTGTTAAGGGTTATGCCAGCGGTTTGGCTGTTGGCCTTCCCGACGGACAAATGGGTAATTCTGAGGTTGGACATCTTAATATGGGTGCAGGCAGAGTCGTTTATCAGGAACTTACAAGAATTACAAAAGAAATAGAAGACGGTACGTTTTTTGAAAACAAAGAACTTTTGGATGCAGTTGAAAATGTAAAGAAAAACGGCAGTGATTTGCATCTTTACGGCCTTGTTTCCGACGGTGGCGTTCATTCTTTTAACGGCCACCTTTACGGTCTTATAGAACTTGCCAAAAGAAATGATGTGAAAAACGTTTATGTTCATTGCTTTATGGACGGCAGAGATACGTCACCTACATCAGGAAAAGACTTTGTTAAAGAGCTCCGGGATAAGTTAAATGAAGCGGGTATCGGTAAAATAGCCACGGTTATCGGAAGATATTATGTAATGGACCGTGATAACAGATGGGACCGTGTGGAGATGGCCTATAACGCCTTAACAAAGGGCGAGGGCATACAGGCCGAAGATGCTGTGGCAGCTATTGAAGCTTCTTACAAAGAAGATGTTACGGATGAATTTATTAAGCCTACCGTTATTTGCGAAAAGGGCAAGCCTCTTGCAAGAATAAAAGACGGTGATTCGGTTATATTTTTCAATTTCCGTCCCGACAGAGCAAGAGAAATTACAAGAGCTTTTTGCGCCGATGAATTCGACGGATTTGACCGCGGCAATCGTATAAAAACAAAATATATCTGCTTTACGGAATATGATGTTACCATTCCGAACAAGGAAGTGGCTTTTAAGAAAGTAGAAATCAACAATACTTTCGGTGAATATCTTTCAAAGCTCGGTCTTAAACAGGCACGTATTGCGGAAACGGAAAAATATGCTCATGTAACATTTTTCTTTAACGGCGGCATTGAAGCACCATACGAAGGAGAAGACAGATATTTGGTAAATTCTCCTAAGGTTGCTACCTACGACTTGCAGCCGGAAATGAGCGCTCCGGAAGTTTGCGATAAATTGGTGGATGCAATTAATTCAAAGAAATACAATGTTATAATCATCAACTTTGCAAATCCGGACATGGTAGGTCATACGGGTATCGAGCCTGCTGTTATTAAAGCGGTTGAAACAATCGATGCTTGCGTGGGACGTGCCGTTGAAGCGGTTAAGGCAAATGATTATACTATGTTCTTATGCGCGGATCACGGAAATGCAGAACAACTTAAAGATTACGAGACGGGAGAGCCTTATACGGCCCATACCACAAATCCGGTTCCTTTTATTCTTATTAACGACGACAAAGGCAGATCTTTAAAGGAAAACGGCAGACTTTGCGATATCGTTCCGACTCTTATTGATATAATGGGAATCGAAAAACCGGAAGAAATGACAGGCGTTTCGTTGCTGAAATAGTCTGATTTTTGAGATAATTAATTTTGATTTAATTCTATAAAACATCGTTTATGATGATATTTTTAACCAGGAGAAATAATTATGAAGAAGTTTAAACCCCTCATAGTGGTTGCGGTAATTGTTGTAATTATTGCAATTATAACAGCTTGTATTGCCAAGGAAGAAAACGGAAGAGCTTCCAAAGATACAAACAAGCAGACGGAAGAAACAACAACGGAAACAACTACAGAGGCAGCTAAATCCATAACTTTGGTGGCTGTCGGCGATGTACTTAACCACAATCCGGTTTTGGAAATGGCAAGCAATGGTGACGGAACTTATGATTTTTCAAACCTTTTTGTCAACATGAAAGATACTATTTCAAAAGCTGATATTGCGGTTGTTAACAACGAAACAATTATCGGCGGTGCGGATCAAGGTATCCAGGGCGGTTCGCCTTATCTTATTTTCAACTCGCCGGATGAACTTGCCGATAACATTATCGATGCCGGATTTGACCTTGTTTTACAGGCTTCAAACCATTCGGATGATATGGGTTCCGCAGGTATCAGACATTGTATAGAGCTTTGGAAATCCAAGTCCGACAAGATAAAAATGATTGGTCTTAACGAATCACAGGAAGAGCGCGATACAATAAGCTATATGGAAGTTGGCGGCATCAAGCTTGCCGTACTTAACTATACATATGGTCTTAATGGATTTGTGCTTCCTGAAGGTCAGGATTACCTTGTAGACCAGATGACGGATGAAACTTTTGAGCAGGTTAAAGCCGATATTCAAAAGGCCGATGCGGAAGCCGATTTTGTTATTGTTTTCCCACATTGGGGAACGGAATATGTTGTAGGTGATGCAACTCAAGCTCAGATTGACTGGGGTCAAATGTTTACTGAGGCTGGAGCGGATCTTATAATCGGTACACATCCTCATGTAAGTGAGAAAATCGAGAAGATTACCGCGTCAAACGGCAATGAAGCTCTTTGCTATTATTCACTCGGTAACTTTACTTCAAATCAGGCTTATCTTGATGATATTAATGCAGCATACAGCCAGGTTGAAGGAATGGCCGTTGTTAAAATTACAAAAGATGCAAACGGAACTCATATAGATTATGACGGAAACACAGGTGTTGTTCCTGTAGTTTGCCACAATGACAGAGTAAACGGTCCGAATATCACGGCTTATAAACTTAGCGATTATACATCTGATTTGTGCAGCATTCACGCAACAGCTCGTCAGGGTTATACATTTAACCTTGATTGGTTAAATCAAACAGCTTCGGATATCTTCGGTGAATGGATTATTGATTATTAATTTGAAGGGCAGCGCCTAAGGGCGCTGCTTTTTTTGAAAAAGTCGTTGACAGAATGAGTATTCGTATGATAATATCTTTTCATCGTTTAGGCGATGTCACAGTTCAATAGTTTATTTTAATTTATTATTTTATTCAAATGCGGTTTTCCGCACTATTTTCAAAAAGGACAATTTAATATGAGAACATTGATTGCTTTATTTGGCATTTTTTTTGCATCCGTGTTTTCGATTTTGATCTGCCTTACGTCACTTATCAACAATTCTCACGCAATTGACAGCAAACAGGCTATGGATATGGCTATTTTAAGCACTTCAAAGAGTTATTTTCTTTATGATGAAATAGATAAAAACGAATTTGAAGATGTCTTTAAAAGACGCTTTTTTTCAAGCCTTGATGCAGGTTACAGTGATGTGAATTACGAGCTTGATCTGACTAAAATCGATGAGGGTGAAGTGGCCGTTAAAGTTGAAAACAGCTACAAGCATTTAAATGGCAAATCAAATACTGTGACATGCAAGCGAATTGTTATTTTGGAAGAAATTATTTAATGTCATTATTTTGAACTGTGATTTTTGGACATTTTTATTTCAAGGAAACATTTCGCAATCTAATTTTTAAAGAATTAACAGGAGGATATTATGGACCAAATTTTTAATCATTACGGAAAAATAATTGCTGCGGTTTTAGGCATAATTATTGTAATTGCTATTATTTATGCCGTATCCGTGGGGGTAAAAAGCAATTCCGCTTCACTAACGGACAACTTACAAAACTATGTTGTGGAGCAAATGGCAGGAGAAAACAGTGTGGGGGATTAGCATATGGATATCAGATTAGACAGCGTATGTCTCGATGAAATTGACGAGTTTATTGACGACGATAACGTTACCGACATCAATTGGAACGGCAAAGACTTGTGGATAAGCGATTTAAAAAAGGGCGTATATAAGTCGGATTTAAAGCTTAGTTCCAAATTTGTAAAGGATATTTCCAATCGCTTCGCAAACATGGTGAAGACACATTTTAACAAAGAAAGCCCTTTACTTGAGGCACAAACGGACAAACTCAGAATATCTATTTATCACGAAAGCGTATTGGCGGGAAATGACAGCATCGCAATAAGAAAGCTTCCGCCCGAGTGCAGAATAAGCGAAAAAACAATGCTTGAAACAAATTATTGCAGCAAAGAAATAATCGATTTTCTGAAGGAAGCAATAAAAGCTCATTGCAATATCGTAATCGGAGGTCTTCCGGGGGCCGGAAAGACCGAACTTCTAAAATTCTTAAGCAAATTTATACCGGCTAACGAAAGAGCCGTGACTATTGAGGATAGTTTCGAAATTCATTATTCAATGGTAAATCCCGAAAAAGACTGTGTGGAGATTCGAGTGGGGAAAAACTTAAGCTTTGAAGAAGCAATCAAAGGAAGTTTAAGGCATAATGCCAAATGGACTCTTCTTTCGGAAGCAAGAGGAGAGGAAGTAAATGAGCTTATCAAAGGCATATGCGACGGTTGCCATATCTTAACCACCATTCATACGGATGATGCCAAGTCTATTCCCGACAGAATGGCCGCAATGGCGGGCGATCTTTCAAATGAGCGTTTTATAAACATTCTTCACAATCATTTGGATATAGGCATAATGGTTGAGGCGTCTTTAAGCAGTTTGGGAATCAGCCGAAGAATATCACAAATTGTGGCTTTTTCACGAGAATACGATGAAAACAAGGGAAGCTATGAAAACTTTGCCAGGGAAGTTTTTAACAAAGATATATCGGAAAAATTAAACGAAAATGCGCTTTTGGGTATTAAATCCAAGTTAAGGAAGGTGGGAATATGACAAATAAGAAAAATATTTTTGTATCAGCTCTTATGGTTCCCTTAAGTATTGTCTTCGGAATATTATACAGGGTAAGTCCGCTGCATATTGTTATGCTTGGCATTTTAGCGCTTTTATCCGTTCCAATTGTCGTAAAAGCTCACGAAAGTCTAATGAAAGAATCGAAAAAGTTTAAACTTGTAAGCGATTATTTGATTCAGATGAGCTCCTCATTTTTAAAAAGCGAAAAAATATTGGAAAGTCTAAAGGACACATATCTTGTTACGGCAAAAAGCAAGATGAAAAAATCTATCGGAGAAGCCATAGAATACTTGGAAAACGGTATATCCGAGGCGGAAGACAAAACAATATGGGAAGAGGCATTTTTTAAAATCGAAAAAGATTACGGATGTCGAAGAATGAGAGAACTTCACAAATTTCTTATAAGCGTGGAAGTTGAAGGAAGTAAAGATAATAAGGGCGCTTTGGGCCTACTCATAAAAGATAATAATGCTTGGATAGACAGAACAATCATTTATCAAAAGAAAAAGAGTGAAATAAAGATTCATTATGCGGTGGGTGTTGTATTGGCGGCTTTGGTTTGCACTCTTAGTCTTTTCTTCGGTAAATACGTGGATATTACAAAGAATCCTTTGTATTCCCTTGTGTCCATGATTTTTCTTCTTGCTTGCGTTTTTTCTTACGTTTTGGTGCAGGTGTCTTTTAAAAGCTCATGGCTTGATATGGAAAAAAACGAAAAGCAGATCTTAAGAGATTATGATTTTGTTATGGATTCCATAAAAAGAAAGAAGAAATCATCCTTGAAATATAAGGCTGCTTTTGCCAGATGCGTTAAAGAAATTAAGCTTGAATTTCCGGAGTGGATAAGAGGAATAGTTGTGGAAAAAAGTCATAACACGGTTCAAATGTGCTTGCAAAATTCTTACAGCTCTGCGCCCATTATTTTGAAGAAAGCCATATACGAGCTCTTAAGAGGCATTGAAGAAGACAGCGAAGCAATAGAACCCTACGATGCTTTCTTAAAAGAATTTGACATTGCGGAAGTTACAAGTGCCATGAAACTTTTGTATTCCATATCGGAGCTTGGAAACGAAGAGAGCAAAGAGCAGCTTACAACACTTATGGAAAGAAACTATATGTTGCTTGATAATGCCACAAAAGGGGCAAATGAGTCTGTTATATCGAGCCTTAAACAAATAATTGCTTTTCCTCTTTATTTTGCCACTGTTAAGACTGTTGTGGATTTAAGCCTTTTTGTAAGCATTTTCTTAAACGGAATCGGTTCGGCTGATATGATTTCGAAATTTTAACAAGAAAGGAATGATAGTAATGAATACGATATTTGAAGAATACAGCGCTATTGTTGTTATACCTTTTGCATTAACCATAATTGCGGGATTTATGGGTGCCTTAAATGCTTTAATAGATGCGGGAGTCGTCTATTCAATCGGATAAATGAGAACAATACTTTCAACATTCATGATAGTGATTGTTTTGGCATTTGCGGCATTTGGCTCTTTCAGCCTTGTTTTTGCAAATGTGAAGGTTACAAATGCCGAGAACTTTTTCGAGTCGGCATGCTCCGAAATGGAAAACTGTTACTATGATGAAGATGTGATAGATAAATGCATAGCGAAGGCGGATGAAGAAGGATACAAATTAAGCGTTGTTGACGAATCATATGATTTGTACGGCGAAAGGGTTCCCGCACTTTACGTTAAAATGACATATCCTTTTTCGATTCCTTTATTTAATGTTTCAAAAGACATAGAGATAAACGGATATATTAATTGATCAAGCTATTTATTATTTGAAAAATATGATGAAAAATTTGGAAAGGAGATAAAATGGACCACATTTTTGAGCAATACGGCAAAATTATTGCTTCCGTAATCGGTATAATCATTGCGGTTGCAATGATTGCTACAACCGGCACAATAATTAAAAGCACATTAAACGATGGAGTTACAAAAATGTCGGAAACGGCAAAAACTGAATGGAGCATTTGATAATAGTTTGAAAGATTGTCTATTTTATAACAATTATTGCGGTGGATTTGCCTATGTGATAATATCTATTTATATTTGTAAACCGGAAGTCTTACTGACGGTAAACTTAATTAAAGGAGATTATTATGAGCTTAAATTCAACACCATCGGGAGAAAGAACACACATCGGTATTTTTGGCAAGCGTAATGCAGGTAAATCCAGTATTATCAATGCCATAACGGACCAGAACATTGCGATTGTTTCGGATGTTAAGGGAACAACCACGGACCCCGTTAAAAAGGCAATGGAGCTTTTACCTTTGGGCCCTGTTATGATTATTGACACACCGGGTATCGACGATATCGGCGAGCTTGGAGAACTTCGCGTAAAGAAGGGACTTCAGGTTTTGAATAAGACGGATATTGCCGTAATGGTTACATCCCTTGAGGCAGAAGAAGTATCGGAAAGCGCATCATTGTTCAGCGATATGGCTAAGGAAAAAGGTTATGCCTGTCCATATGAAAAATACGGTCTTTCGTCCCATGAATGCTTTCTTATTGAGCGTTTTAAAGAGAAAAAACTTCCTTTCGTAGTTGTTGTAAACAAAAGCGATACATTTGACGAGGAACGAAAAAAGAGAGCGGAAGCATTGGTTGAAGATTTAAACAAAACAGAAGGCAGACAGTGTGCAATTATTGTAAGCGCCGCAAACAAAACAAACATTTTCGAACTTAAAGAAATGATAGCCGCATCAAAACCGGATACGCAAGCACCATTTCCGATTTGCGGAGATTTGCTTGAAAGAGGCGATATAGTAGTACTTGTTATTCCTATTGATAAAGCGGCGCCGAAAGGCAGACTTATATTGCCGCAACAACAGACCATTCGCGATATTCTGGACCACAATGCAACGGCTTTGGTGGTTCAAGACGATCAGCTTGCGGAAACTATAGAGAAGTTTGGCAAGAACATTCGAATGGTTGTTACCGACAGTCAGGTTTTCTTTAAAATTAAAGACATTGTGCCGGAAGATATCGAACTTACTTCCTTTTCGATTCTCATCTCCCGCCATAAAGGAACACTTCGTCCTCAATATGACGGTGCAAGAACAATCGAAAATTTAAAAGACGGCGACACAGTACTTATTGCGGAAGGCTGCTCTCATCACAGAACCTGTGAGGACATCGGAACCGTAAAGTTGCCTAAGTTAATAAGGCAGTATACGGGCAAGAACATTAAGTTTGAAACCTGCAGCGGTACGGAATATCCCGACAATTTGGAGGACTATGCCCTTATTTTCCACTGTGGTGGTTGTACACTTAACGAAAAAGAAATGCAATACAGAATCAAGTGTGCTCAGGATGCGAAAGTGCCTATTACCAATTACGGCATCTCAATCGCTTACATGCGAGGCATCATGGAACGCAGTATAAAGCCTCTTGGAGATAAATATTAAATTGTACTTGATTTGAACAATTGAATGTGCTAATATATTTAATGTTTATGGGCAGTTTTATATTGCTATGACTTTGTTTAAAATATTAAATAACATAGATTTTGTCGTTTTACGGCAAAACGGGAGGAATCATGGTATTAAAAGTTATAATCACAATTGTTGTAATGATTATATGCGTAGCACTTGTTGTGCTTATTGCAAAACAGGAAAGTAAAACATCGGGACTTGGTGCTCTTAGCGGAAGCATGGGTGATTCAAGCGATACATACTGGGGAAAGAACAAAGGTCGTTCAAGAGAAGGCAGACTTATTAAAGGAACAACAATCTGCACAATCATTTTCCTTGCAGCATGTTTATTGTTGAATTCAAAATTATTCCAGTAATAATTAAACTATCAGCCCTGAAAGTTAGATGCTTTCAGGGTTTTCTTATGTATAAGCAAGGATGATTATGACTTGTTGAGGAAAGAATAAAGAATGATTAACAAAACAGATACGGAAAAGAGAAAGAAAATAATCATGGACATTATGCAGGATAAGCATTATGTTCCGATGAAAATAAAAGAACTTGCAATTGTCTTAAATGTACCAAAAGAAAACAGAGACGATCTCCAATTTGTTTTGGATGAGCTGATTTCCGAGGGTAAAATAGGACTTTCAAAGCGAGGTAAGTACGGCATAGGAATCGAAGAAATCCATGTCGGAGTTTTTAGTGCAACGGCAAAAGGCTTTGGATTTGTAACTATAGAAGGCTTTGATGATGATATTTATATTCCGGCCCGCGACACCTTAAATGCTTTTGACGGTGACAAGGTGCAGCTCGTTATCGTAAATAAGTTTAAGCGCGGAGCAAGAAAAGAAGGAAAAATCATAAAGATTCTTGAACATAGTATAACCGAAATTGTCGGTACTTATAAGAAAAGCAAGAGCTTTGGCTTTGTTGTGCCCGATAATTCTAAAATCGGAATTGATCTTTATATACCTTCAGATAAAGATCTTCATGCAAAGAATAACGATAAGGTTGTTGCCACAATAAGCAATTACGGTGGAGACGGCAAAAAGCCCGAAGGTATTGTTACTGAGGTTATTGGTGGTATAAATGAACCCGGAACCGATATTGTTTCAATCATTAAATCTTATGGAATAAATATGGATTTTCCTGAAGAAGTGATTAAGCAGCTTGATGTTGTGCCGGAAAAAGTGAATGCGGATAATCATGGAAAAAGACATGATCTCAGAAGAGTTCAGACTGTAACAATTGATGGTGAAGATGCTAAGGACTTGGATGATGCCATAACTATCGAAAAAAACGAAAATGGATATGTTCTTGGGGTCCATATTGCCGATGTTTCGGAATATGTTAGAGAGAACACACCACTTGATAAAGAAGCCTGCAGCCGTGGAACAAGCGTGTATTTGGTTGATAGGGTAATTCCGATGCTTCCCAAAAAGCTTTCAAACGGTATTTGTTCTTTAAACGAAGGCGAAGACCGACTTGCGCTTAGCTGCATTATGGAGTTTGATAAAAGCGGAAATATTACAGGTCATGAAATTTGCGAAACAATCATAAATGTAGATATGCGTATGTCTTATACGGGAGTGCAAAACGCTCTTGATAATATGGATAATGATTCGGAAATCGGCAGATATGCCGATTTTAAGGAAATGATAGCTACAATGCTTGAGTTTTCAAGGATTTTACGTGCAAGAAGAGTTGAACGCGGTGCAATAAATTTCGATTCAAAAGAAAGCAAGATAACTCTTGATGAAAATAAACGCGTTGTAGAAGTTAAACCATATGATCGAAATGAAGCAACATTGATAATTGAAGATTT
>JAEEGH010024210.1_pt1 | contig 12275 bp, 16 predicted proteins | sample 9134181 | NCBI WGS metagenome assembly JAEEGH01 (sample SAMN16246544, study PRJNA631951) | gut metagenome | biome: gut microbiome; feature: rumen; material: DP-attached | host: Bos | place: Iran: Karaj | collected 2018-10
AAAAAACTCCTTACCTTTGCAATCCCAAACCGGAACACCGGACGGGAAAAACGGGGTATTAGCTCAGTTGGTAGAGCGTTTGAATGGCATTCAAAAGGTCAGGAGTTCGATTCTCCTATGCTCCACAAAAATCCCTCTCAGATTAGTCTGAGGGGGATTTTTCGTATATGATGTATCAAATAATGTGACAATTCAGTCTATAAGGTTCCCTAAAAGGTTATTTGTAGTCGTGTGTCTTTTTTGGTGGATGAATCGATTCCTATTTCGAGACGCCCTCATCGGAATTCAAGCTTATTCTTATTTTTCCAACCGATCCATACCCATGGCTGGAGGTGATAGCTTTTGCAAATAACTGGAAATCAGTTTGTGTCTCCCTTTTGAAATAAAAGTTCCGTCTTTAGTCTTAATACATATGTGGCCGTTGCTTCCGACGGGACTAAAGGAGAAACTATACGTTTCACCATCATCGAAAAAAACGACGGCTCTTGTTTCACGCCTAAACTTTAACGGCTCATAGTGGAAATGGCGTAGTTCCTTGACGACAGCATCGATATCCGACGCTTCGACAAGGGTACTATCCAATCCTTGGTTTGAATATAAGACGATTCTATCAATACTCTTTGGCGGAAGATTCAGATGTTCACATGTTGATGCAGATGAAAGGATTATCAGCAATAATGTGAATCGCAAGATGGAACGCATTGGATAACTGTTTTTGTTATGATGTGGTGTCTTTCAAAAGGCGGCTGCGACCGCTCCGAAGGAAAAGCAAACAACGGATTGCCAACCAGACAACGCAATAATCCGTGAAAAGCACTGAAATCCATATCCGTGTCACAAACCACCTTTCCGCATCTGCCTGGAAATTACAGAGCCCCAAAAAGGAAAGAAACCAAAGATAATAAAAGGATAGCCCGAAAAGGATGAGATATGCGAGAGCGAAGGTTTTCTCTCTTTTACGGGGAAAGAATTGTATCCCGAATAGCAGACACAAGTTGATAGCCATCGTCCCGATGAAACAAGGGAAGAAGAACACCCCTAATGTGCTGAAACAATCGTAACCAAAGAGGCAAGTGAATAACCCCAATCCCAAAACCAAAGTGCTTCGGACAAGATATAGGATGCTTCGTGTTGTCATATTCCTTTGCATTAAGAAGACTCTATTGGGTGGAGTTGGTCTTCTTACCTCGTCTTGTAAAGAGTAAGGAAAGACCAAGAGAAATGACCGCAATGACTATCCCTGCAAGGGTATCAAAGGGCTTCCGATGATTTCCATAGAACTCGGAAGGCGAAAACATCGAATCAATTGCAAGCCCTTGTGACTCAATTAACTGACTTATGGAATCAAAATGAACTACTTCTTTGGAAATGGTATTGAAAGAGAAGAATATTGCGGCATCTCGTCCGACAACAAAGTCACCAACAACTTGTAACGAATCGACTCTCCGCACAAATACATCATCGGCATCGTCCACGATCTCCCCATAATCAACGACAACGCTGACGAGTCTGTTGTGGTTTGGAAGAGGTACTTCGTAATGAGTCCCGATTATGTCATTTGGGAAAAGATACAAGTCGGAGACAAACAACCAAGCAACCCATAGGAGAGCGTAGATGATGACAAATAATAAAGCCACGAAAAAGGCACGTTTCATACAAAGTGTTGTGTTTTCTTTACTTGCTGCAAATAGCCAGCCGCCGGGAGATCCAACCGCCGCTCTAAACTAATTCTCCACACTCTCAACAAAAGCATATTCTGCGGCATAATCGTTCCAATGAACATAATAGTCCAGGTCGAACATCATTTTTACGATTCCCAGTTCGTCCTCCAAATCAGATCTTTTCTTGAACTCGTACACCTTCAGCCCCTCTTCGGTTAGAAATGGCGACAGATACTCATCAATCAGAGCCTGTTTCTTTGCCCTGGAAAGCTTATCGAAACGAGTAATCCTTGTCTGGCCATCAAACTTTACGTCCACTTTCCCATTCAGCAGATCCAGCAGGAAAGATTGATAATCAGGATAATCCGTGTCGAATTTGGGATAAAAGATTTGACGGATTTCATCGTTAGGAACGAAACAGAATCCATCATCTTTAGGATATACGATGATGGCTGTTCCTCCTAAATCCGATTTATAGTCAAGATACTTCTCTGTGAACTTTGCAGTATAATGAGAGCAGGAAATGAAAAGAATCATTCCGGCAAGAAACAATATAAATTTGATTCTTTTCATATAAGCAGCGAATTACCAATACCACAAAGCCTGCAAAAATCGCACCCCGCCTCTCCACCTCCGATCAAGAAAAGAATAATGGTCACCCTTGAAAGGATGACCATTGATTATCAAGCATTTATGCTTTTCCGTGTAGACTATTGTGATAAATTATCGAACCTTTTGGACGCCATTCGTGTACTAAACCTTGCTGCACGCGATTCTCAATGTGGATTCTAATCTGCGCAGATTATCTCAGTGGGCAGCAGGTCAATCCAAGTAGTAATCTTCAAGACCTAAAGCTTTGACAAGGCGGGCGTATGCAGGATAGAGTTCCTCCGGAATAGCGTCATTGGTTTGTATTCCATCGATATGTTTTCCTGTACGGGTCTTCAGCAATTCAGCCGGATAGAAATCCTCCGGAGTATTATCTGTGTTGTTCTTGACCGCATTGTTTCCAAAGTCGTTTCTTGGATCGTAAGCCCAACCATTGTCTTGGTAGAAGCCTTGCCCAATCCGTTGTTCGACAGTTTCTACGATAGGAAGGTCTTCCTTGACTTCGCAATCCCGAACAGATTCGGGCTCCATCCGCCAATAGACCATTTGAGCGGTCGCGATATCCGTGTCAGCCTGGGAGACTACCCATTCCAAGATGGCTTTGGGGAAGTCAAAGTTCCAGCTTGCCAAGACCTCATGTCGACGTAGAGTAGAAACCCGTCCGAAGTAATCAATAAATAACTCTGTTAACAAATCATCGAATTTATCCTCGTCTTCGGGGGTAAGGGCAGAGTAATCGGGAAAATGGGAATACAAGTCTTTCAAAGATCCATCTTCTTGGGGTGATTCGGAAGACTTCTTGCGGAACCAGTTAAATTTCATAAATAAAAGATGCGTTTTTCACAAAGATAGCGTGTTTCCCACAATTGTCAATTGTAAGAAGGATTGTCGAAAGAAAAACTGTCAATAAAAAGAATAATGGCAAGCAGAAAAACGCCCCTTGTAAGACACAGATGACACCACAAACAATGGCCCACAAATCCGACCAATGGAACCTTTTCTTATTGTTATCTTTCATTGTTGCAAGATCTCCCCAAAATCAAAGATAGCCACATTTCTCAGTATCTCCAAAACCGCCGGGAGATACAACCGCCGTGTTGTTCCTGAGTCACATGATTAGCCCAGCTAATACTTTATGGACAAGCCCACTTTCACCATATCGTAACGCTTGGCGAAAGAAGTGGGGCCAACTCCTGCGGGATAATAGCCGATAGAGAGGCCGACATTCCGATACCAGACACCGGCCTTGATTCCCAGACGGAATCCTAGATTTCCGGACGCGTTGTCCTGGAAATAGGGAGCCCTATGGTAGGGATTCCTGAACCGGAGTGCATCAGAATTGGGGGATATGACCGTAGAATAGCTATTCCGCTCCGTTGTCAATCCGATGCCGGGGAGTAAGAAAAGACCTACTTTCCAATCTCCAAATTCATGGATATAGCCCAATTGGAGGGAGACAGCCCTTTCGATGGACATGCTGAGACAGTTTGCCATCGGAGGAAGCGGAACCAGGCTTCCATCATCTCCGAAAGCGAAGAGGTCTTGCTTCATGTAGTGACGGTCGGTCGAGAGTGTCAACCCAACAGAAAACAAGTCTCCGTTTCGCCAGGGGCGGGCTTGGAGTTCCAAGAGAGTGGCCTCGGCAGAATAGCCGAGCGGGGTCATGGCATCCGGAACTCCAATGGCGTAACTGGCGCCGATTTCCAAGCCACTCAAGGCGACTATGGACCAGGCCGGCTTCGCGTTCTTTTGGGAGACTCCGAACAGCGGAGCTTCAAAATTGAGCTTCTGGTTTTGGGCGGCAGCAGAAACAACCATCAAGGCGGCCGCAATCATTAATCCTATCTTCTTCATATTCTATGACTTATTGTTTTTCAAACATGGATCTCAATTCTTCCAGGGAGGCAGGACCCTCCAGATAGAGAATCGTGACCTTCCATTGCCCGGCTATCGGTCGAGCCTGGTAGCACAGGTAACGGTTGGTCTTGCCTTTCCCCTTTGGCTGAACTAAAGCATATGTCAGGAGATCCCCGCTCTTTTCGATCTCCCGCACTGTTGCGGCGGATGCGTCCTTCTCGACAAGGGCGGCGACTTCTCCAGCCAGTTTTTCATCGACTTGAAAACTGACTCCCCTGAAGTAGTCAAGATTGTACGTTACCATGCTGCTGCCGCGGATTTCCGTGATGAGCATGTCCTTTCCGGGAACCACCTTCCCTTGAAACACGGGGTAGCACTGCAGGTCCCGTTGAGCGTGTACCGTCCCGGTCATGAGCAACATTGACATAAGGGTTATAAATAACTTTTTCATCGGTTGAACATTTCTATGAGACTGGCCTCGGCGCTGGTCTCCGTTTTGAAGAAATCTGTCAGGAAAGCATCGACATTGGCCATAATGCGCTCATTGTCTTTGATTTCTTCCCCATAAGCATAAAAAGAGCATTTGTCTCGACCGTTAGCAAAGATTGCCGTTCCAACGCCGATGACTGCGACGATGCTTGCAGCAGCGACAAGGACGTATTGCCTGAGCATTCTGCTTCTGCGGACTTTCCGGCGCTTCCCGACAGAAAGGAAGCCAAAGAGGCCACGCAGGCTGTCAAACTCAGAATCTTCGGTAGATGCCACGTATCTGATCAGGGCCTTCTCCTCTTCAGGGGAAGTCTCTGCGTCAATGTATCGTTGCATCAAATCCAGATATTTTGCTTTATCCTCCATGTACCAAACTGTTTATGAGTATCTTCCTTGCCCGAGACAGTTGCTTTCTCACAGCAGCCGGATCCTTTTTCAATTCGCGGGCGATGTCTTCCAATGTTCTTCCGCCGTACTCTTTTTCCTCCAGGATATACTTCTGTATCGGTGTGAGTTCAGAGTCGATCTTAGCCTTCATTTCATCGTAAGCCCGCTCCTTTTCCAGGATATCCGATGGCTCATCTGCCAGATCTTCTTTAATAGGGCCAGGACGTTTTCGCCGTTTCTCGTTCAGGCTGGCGTTCCTGACGGTTCTGGTGAGCAAGGCTTCGGCCTCTTTTTCCGATTGAAGCGGGTATTGCTTCCTCCAAAGTCGGATGAAGACATCTTGCAGGACATCCTCTGCTTCATCATCGTCCGACACAATAGCGCCGGAGATGATTCTCAGTTTCTGCCTGAGCCGCACAAAAGTATTTGTCAAATAATCCTGGGCCATCGCTGTTCATTTCAGCATCTTTCATGCCGCCTACCTTAATAACACGCTTGGCGTGATAATGTGACTCTAAAACTGATAAATAGATTTGGAAGGTCTATCTCCTGCCCTGGCAGTTCCTTGTTAGAATCATTTTCAGGCTTGCCTGATTTCTGCCACCTTTTGAGGGTGGTGGGTAACACAATACCCCCTTATATAAAGGATAAGGGGAGGTCTGCCAAGGAATCAGCAAGCTGTGGCTGGCAAATTGCCGCAAAAAAGGGATGTTTGTTCGGAGCATCGCGATGGTTTTCTAGAAGAGCATAGTTCGGCACTATTGCGATCAACAGCCTTCGGGCTTGCCCAAATCATGGACACTCAAAATGACAACTGGTAACTTAATATGTAGGTCGACTGATGTCGCCTACCAGGTGCCGAAATGCGGCGAGCCGGGAGTGGCAGGAACAGAGGGAAAGCCGATTTGGTCTTGAAAGCGTCCTGGAACCTATGACCATATACGACGATAGCTCGCACCTTTTCAGGCCGAGCCCATCGTCCACCATCTTTCTCTTTTGACCCGATGGTTATTTGCGGGATGACTGGTAATCGTCGGCCAGCCGTCGGGCTGTCTCGACGTCAAAGACGATCCGTCGCCCGATGCGTGAGACAATCGCGGGGCGGAGGATTCCGCCTCCATCGGCGGAACCATCCTCTTCGCGCGGTGTGCGCATGAGCGAGTAAACTGTGGAATCCGAGCATCCGAGCTCGACGGCGAGAGCGTGAACCCCGAGCGCCTTCTGCCCCGGCGGTGAGGGGGAGGATGATCCCGTGTTCGGAGAGAGGGACAGGGCATAGTGGGTGAGCTGGCAGTACTCCTCTCCGGTCATCTGCCATAGGGGCTTTCCAAGGAGCCCCTCAATGTTCGTTTGCGAGTTCATTTCAACAAAAGTTTAAAGTGTTTTCAAATGCAGTCCGACAAGGATTATCCTACGCGCGTTTTGCCGGAATGTGCCAAACATGGGAAAGGGAATGTGCCAAACACCTGTCCGACAGGCCCTTCGCCCAAGCGCATGTTAGGCAGGAGCATTTGAAAAACAAAACGAAAAACCGACTTTTTTGCGAAAACCCGCGTTTTTTCTCCGGTGAGTATCAAAATGGTACTCTGAAATGATACTCAGATTTCTTGATTTGACAAAAAAGACCTCATCCGTTTCTGGGAGAGGATAAAACGATGTGCCAAAGAGTGGTGTTGAAGATGGACACTTCCAGACTATATAATTCCAGCCGTGATGACTTCAATTGTATCATTCACGGCTGGTTATTATAGGGAATATCTATTCCCAATTCTCAAAGGAGTTAATCCTGCTTCTCTTTGGGTATTGTCTCTGAGAAAAGATTGATGGCCCGATAGATCTCGGAGTATGACTCGTTGCTGGGCCCTAGTAATGCGGCTCGTTTGCACGCGTCTTTCAACCGATTATCAGAGCACATATCTGCGACCCATGAGACTTTCTCAAGGAATTGGCCGGTCTTGTCGTATTCGGGGATGAACTTCCTGAGCACACGCTTAACCGCGTCCGAATCCTTAAAGTATTTACGGGTATTCATATAATGGATAAGGAACCAGAACTCGATGGAAGGCATACTGTCGCAAATATACACGCGGTCATCCTTGGCGTACTGCGCTTTCATTTCCTGGAATTTCTTGTTCCGTTCCTCATTTGCTCGGGTGATATCTGCATCGCAGATGCAAACGGCAATACCTCCATTCTGGGTTACCCAGTCAATCAACTTGCTCATCTCCTCATATGACTGGTGGGCGAAAAACCTGGGCTTGCAGTCGTAGCGATATCCTTCAAGCGTTCGTAGATGCTCAAAGTACCAGCGCTCGGTAAGTCCTTCTCCAATCACTGTGATTCGAGATTGCTTCAGTTCGCGTTCTTTCCTTACCCTTGCCATATTCCTTAGATATAAATTTCAGGAACGGCGCCGAATTGGCCGTTTTTGTAAGACTTACGGATAGAGGACAATTTGCCCAGTCCCTTAAAATCAGTCAGAGGATAGAGTTCCGTATTACCATCCTCTTTCTTCTCGGTGAACCAAACAGAGTCTTTCCCGAAGAGATCGTTTACGTCAAGGCTATCTAGCAGCGGATCATAGTGGGTGGTAACAAGCAGCTGGGAGCGGTTGTCATTCACTTTCAGAAATTCGTTGAGTACGAAATCTAGTAGGGACGGATGCAGCGAAGCCTCAATCTCATCAACATGCAGGAAGGCCTGCTCTTTGATCGTCGTATAGATGGCGGACTCAATCTCTATGACACGAGTAGTTCCATCAGATTGTCTGCTCTCGGGAAGAATATACTCCTCCTCTCCACGTGCATTCTTGACTCGGACCTTAAATCCAGTATCAATGTCTTTGATGGAGCCGCTGGATAGGATTTCTGCTTTCAACTCCTCGTCAATTGAGGTGGCCTCAGAGACCAACTTAAGTTGCTGTTCATTCAATGCGTGGGCGGTTTCTTTTACGCTCACCTCAGCTATCCTCAAATCGGCCGTCTTGATAAAGGAGGTTAAGTAATTCCGGAATCCCTCATCCTTTAGCATCTTCTCCTTTGCATAGCCGGAGAGCTCTGTGCTGCGATTGATGCCAGGCATAAGCTTTTCATTAATCCAGCGGATAACATCATTGATGCGCTCGATAGAAATGTTCACCTTCGTCATGGACGCAAAGAAAGACATGTTCTTCCAGCAGTTTAGGTTAATGGCATCAATCTCTGCTGCCTTAAGCTTCACGGCAGCAGAATTGAACTTGACGATGGATTGCCCCTCGGCATACTCGCGCCAGAAGATTCGAGTAGGTTGAGGGGATGGATAATCATAGAAGTATAAAGACTCGTGGGATACCCGTTCCTTGTTGAGGTTGAGTTTGTACCAATAGCGGACATCGCCCACATAGAACTTCATCTCGAAGACAGAGTCTTCCGAAGGTGTATTCCTATCCAACAGGAAGGGAATCACGCGAGTGGACAGGTCATTTCTGTTCGGTACCTGCGTCCAGAATCGGCGCAAGAAATCGAACACCTCCAAAAAATTGGATTTGCCGGATGCGTTAGCCCCAAACATAACTGCGAATCGTAGCAGTTTGGTGCCATCGGTCATGACGGCTACTCGATTAATGGGTTCATCCTTTGTGGGCTCGAAACTGAATACGGTCTCGTCCCGGAATGACAAAAAGTTCCTGAATTTCAGTTCCTGTATCATGACATGTCAGTTTTCGTGTTTACCGTATGCAAAGGTAATGACATTATATGGATTTTCATAATAAAATAGCAAAACTTTGCTATTTTATTATGAAAATTAGAACGAATTTGGCGCAATCATCAATTAGGCTGACAATTTGGCATAATTTTATTTTTGGTATAGGACTTGTTGTTGCCCGCGAAAAAGAATATATATATGAGTAAAGTAAAAAGCTTTTCGGTTGGCAATGGAGACATGTTCTACATCAACCATAATACGGACAACTTCACCACGATTGATTGTTGTCTCTCTGACGAAATAAAGGATGTTATTCTAGACGAGATAGCATCAGAATCATCAGGTAAAGGGATTTCGCGTTTCATATCGACCCACCCAGACGAGGATCACATCGCCGGATTAGTGGCCTATGATAATAGATTCAGAATTGTGAATTTTTACCGCGTAAACAACGATACGACTAAAACTGGGGTGGAGACTGAGGACTTCAAAAGATACAAGAGTCTTCGTGCGGATACTCAGAAAAGTTTTGAGTTGAAGAAGGATTGTACGCGCAAATGGATGAATGAATCCGGTGAAGGTAGAGGCAGTTCGGGATTGTATTGTCTTTGGCCAATAAAAGATAATGACAAATACAAGGAAGCGCTTGAGACAGCCGCAGAAGGTGGTAGCCCTAACAACATTTCCCCGGCTATCGTATATCTTACAGATAACTTCTCATTCCTTTGGATGGGTGATATGGAAACTGATATGCAGGAAGAGTTTGATAGCAAGGTGACCAACAATCACAAGACGATTGTTTTTGCTCCGCATCATGGCAGAAAGAGCGGCCATATTCCGTCATCGTTAATGGATAAACTAACGCCAAAGTTGATTGTCGTGGGTGAGGCTCCCTGTGACGAACTTGATTACTATAGCGATTACAACACAATAACTCAAAACTCTGCAGGGGATATTCTTTTCGAAACAAATGGTGAGTATCTTGATATTTTTATCTCTGCAACAGATTATAATAAAACAGATGGCATGGTGCAAAACCGAGATCATGGATACCATTATGGCATGAAGTACCTTGGTAGCATCAAAGAATAGCGATAATTAAAATGGATAAGTATATCAGAGTTGCAAGGGTTTACCCTTCGGTGTTAGGAGTGCTCCCCACATGCATACTGCTTGCAATGTGTATGGACAAGTGGTTCCCCCAGTATCAGACAATGGTTGGCAATATCAAATGGTTTTTATGCTTGGTTGGCGGCACCGCAACGGTTAGCTTGGCTGTTGGTTATCTTGTACGAGAAATATTCAGAGAGACCTCGAAAGTACTGTTTCAGAAATCTTTATTCAAAATAGACGAGACGGAAATGCCGACTACGAAGATGTTGCTATGGCAGAATGAGCTAATCTCTCCCGCATATCACAAAGAGATTGCAACTAAAGTCAAAGCAACTTTTGGCATCAAGTTGCCTACTAGGGCAGAGGAACAAGCAAACCTACCATTGGCAAAACAGACAATTGTAGACGCAGTAAGCCAAATACGACAGCACTCTCGAGAAGATATGATTTTGAGGCAATACAATATGGAGTTCGGCTTTTGTCGCAATTATCTAGGTGCGGGTGTGTGGAGTTTTGCTTTTATTATAGGCCTGAGCATTGCAAATATCTTTTATGGTTGGATACCCTGGTGGGCCTTGGCGGCATCGCTGATACTGCAAGTTCTGTTGATTGTGTGCTGTTATAAACTATTGAGATTTAGGGGGATGACTTATGCCAAATACCTATTTGCTACGTTCACTGGGAAAGCGAAATAATAAGCACTATATTAATCCGTTGAATTTTGTCATCGAGGCCGCTTTGATATCATCCACGATGTCGATGTAGGGTTTCATGGAAGAATAGTCGCTGTGGCCTGTCCATTTCATAACAATGTTCGGGGAGATTCCCAGGGATAGAGCGTTTACGATAAAGGTGCGCCGCCCTGTATGGGTTCCGACCAATTCCCACTTGGGATGAACCTCATCTGTCCGGACATTTCCTTTATAGGTCGTGATACGGATTTCTTCATTGATGCCGGCCAGTTTGCACAGTTCCTTGACATCCCGGTTCATCGCTTGATTGGTATAATTCGGCAGAGCCTTATTATCGCTGAAAGGTGCATCTTTGTATTTCTCCAAAATGGCCTTTGTAACGTCGTTTAGTTCGATGGATATGCTATCTGCCGTCTTGACGGTCGTAACTTCGATATGGCCGCTTTTAATGTCGCTTCTGCGGAGATTATTGGCGTCTGAATGACGGAGTCCGGAGAAGCAGCAGAACAGGAAGACATCGCGGATTGGATCCAGATAAGCCTGGGCGCCTGACAATTGAAGATTCCGGACACGGGCCATTTCCTCTTTGGTAAGGTAGATTACCTTCTTCTGGGTTGTCTTCAAGGTCGGCTTGAACGCCTTGTAGGTCATGTTCGTATTGTAACCGTTTTCAGTCGCCCAATTCAAGAACCAGCGGAGAAAGCGAAGCTTCTTTTCGATGGAAGAGTTCTTCAAGCCGATGATGTCATCATGGTCGTACTCTTCCCTGTCCCCTTTCTTCTTACGGGGAGTCCTGAGTCTTTTAACATCCCGCAGATAAGCCACGAACTCCGCTAAGGTAGAATCAGTCAGATCCGAGAACTTAAGATTCTTCTTGAAAGCCTTGAGGTCTCTCCGCATCGTCTCCATCTTTGCATAGGTAGCCGTTGTCCAGGCATTCTTCTCGCCGCTTTCCTTTACGAACTTGTCGTAAACTTCAAAGAAATCCGAGGCTTTAGTCCTGCGTTCCTTCTTGGGCTCCGGATCAGGCTTCTTGGGAATAGTACCATGCATCCGCTCTTGATACTTGTCGGCAACCTGTTTCTTGGTCGGGTTGATGTCATTGGCCTCAAAATATCTGAAAGCCGTCACCATCTGCTCACGACAGTTGCGGAGAGTGTTGTTGATGGAAATGGTTGTCTCTCCCTTTGGCCCCTTATATCCTTCCTTCATGCATTGATTCTCCGCATCCCAAGCGTCAAGATTATTCATCTGACAGCCCGTTGAGGTTATCAGTCGTTGGCCATTGAAAGTGGCGTGTTGCTGGATCTGGAAGAGGTTATTTTCCTTTCCGTAGGGGCGAAGTTTGAAAGAAATTTGGTATTTCAAAATCATTTTGTCACACGATTTAGCCGTTTCGTGTTACAAAAATGTGACAATTTTCTGTAAATTCCAATACCTACACCCGTAATTTAACGCAGTACAATAATGTTTTCTAGAGTTCTCTGTGGCAGGTTTTACAAGATTTTCGTATCTCCTATGCTCCACAAAAAAGAGGACAGCAAATCGCTGTCCTTTTTTTGTGCCGCAAGCTGTGCTCACCCCCCGCGGCGGAGGTTGTCCGGGCGGGGAAAAATCACTATCTTCGTGTCGACGAAAAAACAAGCGACAGATGGCGACGGAGGAAGCGTTTTTTGCCGGGAAGCCGGTGGAGTGGGGGCTGTATGAGGCCTTGAAGAGGGAGCTGGTGTGGCGGTATCCGGAGATGGAGGTACGGGTGGCGAAGACGCAGGTGTCCTTCTTC
>JAEEGH010024218.1_pt1 | contig 12271 bp, 9 predicted proteins | sample 9134181 | NCBI WGS metagenome assembly JAEEGH01 (sample SAMN16246544, study PRJNA631951) | gut metagenome | biome: gut microbiome; feature: rumen; material: DP-attached | host: Bos | place: Iran: Karaj | collected 2018-10
GAAGCGAAAGATCCGACTCCGGGCAAGTAAATTTATATAATACTGGTACCCCAGCCATTCCCTTTATGCTGTCACCCGGGCCACTGTGCTCTTTGACCACTTAGTTCTTTAGAACTTACGTGGTCATGATCCGCGTATGGGGACGGGGTCTGTTATATTCATTTTGAGTTTTAAGCCAAAAGTTCTGACATTTCGTCGGAACTTTTTTTATTGCATTACGCTTTTTGGCCGTTTTACAATTGTTGTTCTCAGAATCTTTTAGTATTATTAAAGTATCATGAAACGGTACATTGAAATTATTTTATGTGGGAGCATGGCTGCTAATGCCACTTCGCTTTCTTTGCAAGAAGCGCTAGACTTGGCCATGGCTAACAATTCAAAAATCAAGGCCGAAAGGGCTAAAGTCGATATCGCCCAAAGCGGTGAAGACGAAGCTTTTGCCAGGTTTCTCCCGACGGTGAGCCTCACTGCTGGCATTACAAGAATTAACGATCCCATCAATATTGACCTCGGACGTATCCAGCAGCCTTTAAGCGATATCGCGGGGGCTGCCGCCTATTCCAAGGCTTATGTCTCCACGTACAACGGAGCTTATGCTAAAGCTTATCAGGAGGCTATAGGCCAGGCGATGAAAGCGGGCATGGACGAAAAATCGGCCAAAGCCTATGTTGATTCCAAATCCGCCGATATCTGGAGCGGGGTCGTGAGCAGCAAGGCCGCAAACGACGCCGCAGTGCAAATGGCTGAGACCAAGAGCAAGGATTACTCTGACCAAATCAAGAATGCCGATTTCAACATGAAGGTGCAGGACGACTGGTTCTTTAATGCCCGCCTCACTGTTGTTTGGCCGATTTTTACCGGTTTCAAGATATATTCCGCGTACGATGCCGCGAAAGAGAACGTGAACGCCCGCAAGGCCGAATTCGAGATGGCGCAAAACACCGTGCTCATGGATGTGGCGACCAAGTACTTTACGCTCCGTCTGTGCGAAGAATTGGTGGGCATGCGCGAATCGACCAAGAAAGACCTTGAAGAACATCTGAACCGCTCCAAAAAGCTCGAAGAGGGCGGCCAGATTAGCAAGACGGAACGTCTCCGTGCCGAAGTCGCCCTTGCCGAAGCCGAAAACGCTTACGAAGACGCTCTCCGCGACCAGTCGCTAGCCCGCATGGCTCTTGCAAGCTTATTGCATACGGACACGAGCCTCACCGCGACGACTCCGGTGGAATCTCCCGAAGGTATCCGTTCGATGGATGAATTCAAAGCCCTCGCTGTGGAAAAGCACCCGGGACTTCGTCAGCTGCGTATCGAACGCAAACGCAACCAGAATGCTGTAAAAGCAGCCCAGGCCGATTACTATCCGACGGTGGCGTTGTTCGGCTACAAGGAACTTTATACAAAGGACTTAACGCTCCTAGAACCGGAATGGGCGATTGGAGCCAAACTACAGTGGGATATTTTCAAGGGCGGCGATACACGTGCCAAGGTGAGTTCCGCCAAGGCGATGGACCGCTCCTTGGGCAGCCTCGAAGAAGAGACGATTGACAATTTGAAGCTCCTTGTCGAAAAACGGTGGCGCGAACTGGAACACGCGAAGGGAAGACTCACGAGCCTTGTCAAAACGCGTGAACTAGCGGTCGAAGCTTTGCGTAGCCAGAACAAGGCGTACGAAGCAGGTCTTGCGACAGGTCTTGAGGTGGTGGATGCGGAACTTGCACTTTCCCGTTTGCAGGTGGCAGACCTCAAGGCTCATTACGACGCTGTAATCGCATGGCTTGGCCTTCTCGAAGCGGCTGGCGAAGTTTCTACCGCAGGGTCGCTTTTGGTATCAAAACAGCTCGTTGTTGATGCTTCGACAAGCTCTGCAACCGGGACTGCGGATGCTTCGGCGAGTTCAGCAACCGGCACCACTGCCGAGAGTTCTGCGACTCCCGCAGAATCGGCTAATGCAGTCGAAGAGTCCGCGACTTCTGCGGAACCGGCTCCGGCTCCGGCAAATTCGGCGAATGCAGTTAAACCAGCTGAACAAACTTTAGAAACGGAGAAAAAATAATGAACGCATTGAAGATGATTGGAAAAGTTATTGTTGTGCTTGCCCTGATCGTTTTGGTCATTATGGGCATCTCCCAGCTCCAACAGTTTGCCACGCAGCCGCGTGAGCAGTTCTTGCAAGGTCAGATGGAAGCTCGCCGCGTGCTTGTGGCGGGGAAAGTCCCTGGCCGTATAGAACGTTTGCTTGTCCATGAAGGCGATGTCGTGACGAAGGATTCCTTGGTCGCCGTCATCAGCAGCCCAGAAATCGAAGCTAAGAAAATCCAGGCACGTGGTGCCCTTGGGGCAGCAAAGGCACAGGCAAGCAAGGCTCGCAACGGTGCCCGCAGCGAGGATATTACGGCTCTCAAGGCCATGGCAGACCGAGCCCAGGAAGCCGCAACTCTTGCAAAGAACACTTACAACCGCGTGCAGAAACTCTACAACGAAGGAGTCTTGCCGCTCCAAAAACGCGACGAAGCCGAAACGCAGATGAAGGCAAGCCAGTCCGCCGCTGATGCCGCCCGTGCCCAGTACAATCAAGCTGTTGCCGGTGCCCGTAGCGAAGACAAGGCCGCCGCGAACGCTCTCGTGCTACAGGCGAAGGGTGCTAACGCCGAAGTCGATGCCTACCTCGAAGAGACTAAAATCCGCACGCCGATTTCTGGTGAAGTTTCGCTGAAACTTGCTGAAGAAGGCGAAGTCGTTGGCTCTGGCATGCCGATTATTGCAGTGACGGACTTGAACGATTCCTGGGCGGTTTTCCACCTCCGCGAAGATTACCTCAAGAATGTATCCAAGGGCAAAAAGTTTAACCTCCAGATTCCAGCTCTCGATAAAATCGTTGAAATGGAAGTCAGCTACATCGCTTCAGTCGGAGATTATGCGACATGGCGGAGCTCCAAGGAAAGTGCCGGCTTTGACCTCAAGACGTTCGAAGTCCGCATGCGTCCAACCCGCAAAATTGAAAATTTGCGTCCGGGCATGAGCGTTTTGCTTTCTGCCGAAATGATTAAGTAATCCTGGATAGAAGGTTATCGTGCTGAAGGGTCTTTTAAAGACTATCGGGAAGGTTTATTTCGGCCACAAAATCGTTTTGTGGATGATACTTACGATATTGCCCGTAGGCGTTTCCGTGTTTATGCTGGAAATGTTTTCGTCCGAAATCGTACAGCATATCCCGATAGGCATAGTCAAGCAGGATAATAGCCAGCTCGCAGACCGCCTTGAAATGGCTCTCCAATCAAGCCCGGTGCTCGATGTAAAGCTGTTGTGCCATGACATGGGCGAATGCGAACATGCGGTCATCCGTGGTGATTTGCAAACGTTTATCGTGTTTCCGAATGATATGGAACGTCGGGCGCTCCGCCTGGAAACGCCTGTGATTCCAGTTTATTCCAGCGGCCAGAATTACCTCACGAACATGTTTGCGACAAAGGAAATTCGTGCGGTGCTCACCGATGTGGGTTCTGAACTTTTTACAGCATCGTTCGATGACCCGATAAAGACGGAAATCCACTCGGTCGGAAATATCGAAGGCAATTACCAAGGTTTCCTGGCTCTCGGACTTGTGTCTGCCATGTTCCATTTGGCGGCGATGCTTGTGGCTGTTTATATTGGCTCGTTCCCGCTTCGCGACAAGCGCGTGCGTGAATTTTACCATTACGCGGAACGTTCCTGGGTGACGCTTGGAATTGCTTCGTTTGTTCCGGCGGTCGTCATCCTTTGGCTGGAATACATGGGCTGCTATGCTTATACGCATCGCATGCTTATGCCCATGGGCTTTGAAGAATTTGTAATGGTCTCGGTCGCACAGCTTTTGATGGTCATTTGCTGTGTCGGGGCCGGAATGGTTTTTGTGGGCGTGACAGGCGTGATGCGTATTGCGACTGGCGTTTCGGGCGTAATTGGCGGCCCTGCGTTTGCTTTTGCTGGCCAGACGTTCCCCGTGATGGCGATGCCGTTTGCCGTGCGCTGTTTTGCGTTCGTGCTACCGCTTACGCATGTGCTTCGCGTGCAGTCCATGATGCTTTTAGGGGATGTCGGCATGGCTGCATCTTGGGAAGTCATCAAGCTTATGGCAGGCATGGCCTTGTTCTGGACTTTATTTGGTTGCCTTGCGATGGTGCTCCGTTGGAAATACCGCTTGTCGCATGATTCCAAGATGCCTGTAGTCGTTGAAGAAGATAGTCACGTCGCCGTTGCTCGTTCGCATTTTAAAGAACTGTTGAATAAAATCAGGAGGCGAAAAAATGATTAGTCGTCTTTTGAAAGTTACCCTGACGGAATGGAAATTGTTCGTAACCGATCCTGCGGCTGTGTTGTTGCTTGTCGTTGCTGGCATCCTTTATGCGTTCTACTATCCGACGGCATACATGAACCAGACTGTAACGAAAGTTCCTGTAGCTGTTGTCGATTTGGATCATTCGGCGAAGTCCCGCGAACTTACGCGGATGGCTTCTGCAACCCAACAGGTCGAAGTCAAAGCTGTCTATAATGACTTGCTTGAAGCTGAGACGGCGATGGCGAGTGAAGAAATTTATGGCTTCATGGTCATTCCGGAGAACATGGAAAAAGACTTGCTGAACAAAAAGCAGACGAAGATAAACATCTTTACGCATGGTGCCTACGTGATGCTCCACGGCACAATCGGAACGGCGTTTTCGACGTGCGCGCTGACGGTGGGTGCGGTGAGCAAAGTCAAGGCGATTGCTTTAAGCAAAAAAGTACCCTCGGCAAAAGCGATGGCAATGCGAGACCCGATTCCGATATCGATACAGACGATGTTCAACAATACGGGAAGCTATTCAAATTATGTTGTTCCAAGCGTGCTCGTCCTGCTTTTGCAACAGTCACTTGTTATTGGAATTTGCGTGCTTGGCGGAGCGCGCGGACATCGCCGATTCCGCCGTAACCAGCGTTATTCTGAAGTCGAAAACGAGAGTATGCCGTACCGCTACTTGGGCCGTTCGTTGGCATACTTCATGCACTACTGTTGCTTTATTCTGTTCTACCATTGCGTGATTTATAATATCTTCGATTTCCCGCGTCGTGGCGAACTCTTGCCGATGACGATTTTTGCGGTGGTGTTTCTTGCGTCGGTCATCAATTTTGGCATGTGCCTCTCGCAAGTTTTCTTGCATCGTGAATCGAGCATGCAGCTTTTCTTGAACCTCTCTATCCCGATATTGTTCCTTGCGAACTTTAGCTGGCCTAGCTACTTGATGCCGAGCTGGATGGTGGCAATTTCGTATATTCTGCCGAGTACATTTGCCGTGCCCGCATGGCTCTCGATAGAACAGATGGGTGGGGACATTTACGACGTAGCGCCTAAACTTTACCTGCTCGCGATACAGTCGGTCATCTATCTTGTGTTGGGCCTATTCCTCACGCATTTGCGAGACAAGACTCACTTCGAGACTGGCGACATGTAAAAAATTGCGACAATAAGCAAAAAAGAGTGACGAAGTCACAGACGCTTTCGCCATTCTTTTTGTAAATTGAATAGTGAAAAACGGTATGGTCAACAGTCATTAGTCTATAGTCGTTAGAACCAATGACTATTGACAAATAACTAACCACTATTAACTAACACCTAACACCTAATACCTACAACCTATTACCTAATTATGATATTCGATCCTTTATACATGATGATTCTCGTGGTGACACTAGCCCTTTCGGGGATTGTTTCACTGCTTGTCAAGAAACGCTTTGCCGCTGGTCAAAAAGTCAATATTTCTAGCGGGATTACCGGTGCCGATGTCGCTAAAGCCATTCTCATGGAAGCAGGCATTACCGATGTGAAAGTGCTCAAGCACCAGGGTTTCCTTTCTGACCATTACAATCCGCTGAACAAGACGCTCAACTTGTCGCCCGAAGTCTATTCCGGCCGCAACGCGAGTGCCGCAGGCGTTGCCGCTCACGAAGTCGGCCATGCCATCCAGCATGCTCAAGGCTATTTCCCGATGTGGCTTCGTTCGGCGATTGTCCCTGCCGCAAACATAGGTTCTAATCTTGGACCATGGCTTGTCATTATCGGCATTATGCTCATGGGCATGGGCAAAGCTCTTGGGCACTCCCTTGCGATTGTGGGCGTTATCCTCTTTGGGCTTGCCACGTTGTTTACTCTAGTGACCGTGCCTGTTGAATTTGATGCCTCCGCCCGTGCCAAAAAGGCTCTCGCCCGTATGGAAATTGTTTCGCCGGGCCGCGAATACAATACGGTTTCGGGAGTGCTCTTTGCTGCTGGCCTCACGTATGTCGCGGCTGCAATTTCTTCCATTTTGCAGTTGCTTTACTGGGCGTATCGTGCCGGCCTCCTTGGCGGTCGCAACGACGATTAGCGATTTGCCGTCTTCGGTTTGTTCAAGCCTCGCTTCGGCGGGGCTTTTTTGTCCATCAATATTGCAGCATAATTTGCGAAAAATGATCAATATTGGTGGTTAGGTGCATTTGCCAAATTTTTTTTGCTCTTTTCCGTTGAAAAAGTCATATCTTTATAGGGAGTATTTTTCAGGGGAGCAAAATGGAATACCAAAATATTGATATTAGCACTTGGACTCAAGTGGGCGAGGGCGGTAACGGGAAAACTTATGTGCATCCAGACCATCCTGATATTCTTTTGAAAGTGAATAAACCGCCTTTTTGCGAAGAATCTTACGTAAAGCAGGAGCTTGATGCGGCCAATCATGTTTTTGAATTGGGAATTCCGTCACCGCGTATGTACGATATTGTGCGTGTGGGCGACGGCTTTGGCCAGCTTGTAGAACTCATCAAGGGAAAGAAGTCGCTTTCACGGATTTGTGCTGACGATCCGTCGTGCATTGGCGAGGCAGCTTCAATGCTTGCGGAACAGGGCAAGCGTTTGCATACAACGCCTTGTAACACGGAATTTTTTCCTAATGCTAAAGAGCTTGCGTTGAAAGGCCTTGAAAAGTCTGACTTTGTTTCAGACGAAGATCGGAATAAGATAAAAAAATTCATACAGAGTCTTGGTGACGAAACTACTTGTGTGCACGGTGATTTTCAGATGGGTAATCTGGTGGTCTCCGGTGATGGCGAACCCTATTGGATAGATTTAGGGCGTTTCTGCTATGGCTCGTCGATGTTTGATATGGGACATTTGTTTATACTTTGCTTTGTCTATTCCAAGTTCCCGCAGGCTTTAGAATTGGTTCACATGTCCGAAGAGCAACTGCATATCTTTTGGGATAAATTTGCGATGGCCTATACGGGCGATGCAGACCACGTTGCATTTGATGCTCTTGCCGGTAAATTTGCACCACTAGATATTTGCATCCGTACAATTTGGGCACCGCCATCCGAGGCTCTCAAGAACTTGTTTACAAATTTAATCCATTCCTTAGTAGAAAAATTTTATTAAAAGGAATGACTACTATGAGTGAATTCGAAAAAATAAATCTTGATGATTATATCCAAACAGGTGAAGGTGGGTCGTCGCTTACCTACAATCATAAAAACGGCAAGACCCTGGCCAAACTCTTTAAACCAGGCTTTGAAGCTGACCGTGCCAAAGAAGATTTTTTGACATCGAGTACGGTTTATGAATTGGGTATCCCGACACCCAAACCTTATCGCCTGTTGACGGATGGTTCTCGTTTTGGTGCAGAATACGAACTTATTCAGAATAAACGCTCTCTTTCGAGAATCATTGCTGACGAACCGGAGCGTTTAAATGAGTTGTCGGTGACTCTAGCTCGGATGGTGAAAAAAATACACACCACGAAAGCGGACGCATCTCGCATTAAATCAATGAAAGAAAAAATCCGTCAGTTTTATTTGGAAAAAGATTTAGTGCCGGAAGATTACAAAATCAAGGCGTTGCAGTTTATAGAGTGGGTACCCGACACGCCAATGTGCCTTCATGGAGATTCCCAGCTGAGCAATGTTATCACAGACGGTAAGCGGACTCTTTGGATTGATGTTGGTGATTTTGGCTACGGTGTGCCGGAATGGGATTTGTGTCTGCTTTGGAGCATGACGCATTACATGGATGCATCGAAAGCGGAATATATCTTTCATCTGAAACCAGAAACGCTTCGGGCTCATTGGGATATCTTTATTTCATCGTATCTAGAAACAACGGATAAACAGAGAATCGAAGAGTTTGAACATAAAATTCTTCCGTTCACATCTGCCAAGCTCCCATATATTTATGATACAGTTTTGCGTATGCGAATGCCGGATATCGCTTTCCAACATTTGATAAAACGATTTGGATAAAGTTTTTGTTCGCAATGAAAAAGATGAACTGCTGGAGCGTAAAGAAAACACTGTAAAAAATCAAGGATGGATGAATTTTTGTTATTTTTTAACCATTATGGCAACTATTCCAACTCTAAAAGAAAATCTCGTTATTGAAAATATCCGCCCGAACATCGAGGGCGGTCGCTTCATGCTCAAGCGTGAACCCGGTGATTCCGTGACTCTTCAAGCTGACATTTTCCGCCACAGTCACGAAAAGTACGATGCAGCGATTTTTTACCGCCATGCTTCCAAGAAAAAATGGGAACAGGCTCCAATGCACTTTGTCGATAATGACCTTTGGGAAGGTACGTTTACAGTCGGCAACATTGGCTACTACGAATATAAGATTTGTGCTTGGACCAAGGAACCGAAGGATGTTCCGACCGAAAGCCCGGTGATGAAACTCCGCGTCGATCCGACGTACAGTCGCGTAGGTACGTGGTATGAAATGTGGCCGAAGAGCCAGGGAACGGATCCGAAGAAGAGTGCCACGTGGAAAGATTGCGAAAAACAACTTGACTACATTGCGGGGCTTGGCTTCGATACAGTTTATCTTGTCCCGATTCACCCGATTGGCGTCACGAACCGCAAGGGTGCAAACAACGCGCTTCACGCCAAGGTCGATAAGAAGGGCAATCCGCTGGAACCGGGATGCCCGTATGCCGTAGGCAACAAGAATGGCGGCCATTACGATGTCGATCCGGAATTGGGAACGATGAAGGACTTCGAGCATTTTGCAAAGACGGCTCGAGCAAAAGGTCTTCGCCTTGCGTTGGACATCGCGCTCAACTGCAGCCCGGACCATCCGTATGTGAAGTCGCACCCGGAATGGTTCTATCACGAACCGGATGGCAGCATCAAGTTTGCAGAAAACCCGCCCAAGAAGTACGAAGACATTTATCCGTTCGATTACTACAACGATAATTACAAGGCACTTTGGAAAGAAATCGAAAACATTATTTTGTTCTGGGCTGATAAAGGCGTTGAAATTTTCCGTATCGACAACCCGCATACGAAACCGTTCCCGTTCTGGGAATGGCTTATTGCCGATGTGAAGGAAAAACGCCCGGAACTTGTGTTCCTCGCCGAAGCGTTCACTCGCCCGAAGATGATGCATCGTTTGGCGAAGTCTGGCTTTGACATGAGCTACACGTATTTCGCATGGCGCTCTGCCAAGTGGGAATTCGAGCAGTACTTGAAGGAACTCACGCAGTCTAATGCCAAGGAATACATGCGTGGCATCTTCTTCCCGACGACTCCGGATATCTTCCCGAAGTATCTTGCGTACAAAGGTGCAAATGCGTTCAAGCAACGCTACTTCTTGGCCGCGACGCTTTCGAGCCTTACGGGTATGTACAACGGATATGAACTCTGCGAAAACATCCCGAGCCCGATCAAGGAAGAACTCGCCGACAGTGAAAAGTATCAGTACAAAGTACACAACTGGAGTGGCCCGGGTATTCAAGACTTTGTTCGCCGTCTGAATGTCGCCCGTCAGGAACATGCTGCATTGCAGGAATACGATAACCTTGAATTCCATTACGCCCAGAACGACCAGCTGATGGTTTATTCCAAGAAGTCCGGCGATGACGTGATTCTCTGCGTATGCAACATGGATATGGACAACGTGCAAGAAGGCATCGTAGAACTCGATATGGCAAAGCTTGGACTTCAGAACGATGCGTTCTACTTCTTGAAGGATGTCGTGACTGACGAAAGTTACGTTTGGCGTGGCAACAAAAACTACGTGAAACTTGACCCCGCAAAGGCACCTGGCCACATGTTCGTGTTGAAGAAAATCTAGTGATTAGTGGCTAGTAAACAGTGGTTAGGAATGTTTTCCCGCCGGAGCCTGTCTTGAGCGAAGTCGAAGGATGCGGGCATTCCTTTTTAAAAAGTGCGCAAACGCCTGACAGCAATTGAAAACGCCCCGGAAGCTCCGTGCTTCTGGGCTTTTTTTATGGACCGCTCACAAAAACTTTTTTAAAAACTTTTTTTGTGCCTTTTTTAGAGGATTAAATTTAATTTTAGACGAGGTATTGAAAGGATGATTATGAAAAAAATTTTATTGAGTTCTTTATTGGCTGTGGGCGCTTGTGCAATGTTTAATGCTTGCTCTGATGATTCTCCGTCTCCGCTTACTCCGCCTGTTACGGCTTCTTCATCGAGTGTTGTTTGGGAGGAACAAAGCAGTTTTTCTGTTGGGCTGAATTCAAGCAGTTCTAATCTGGTTTTGAGTTCCGCTGAGGGGCCGCTTAGTTCTGCAACGAACTCCAGCAGTGTTGGCGATCTGCCGGCGAGTTCACCTGCGAATTCGTCTTCTAGCTCTGCAGGCAATCCGACATCTAGCACTATGGTGAACCCGGGGTCCAACGGCTCTGTCGCCGGCTCCAGTGCCGGCACCGTTCCCGAAAGTTCCAGCAGCAAGGAACCGGAACTCGACGCGAGCGGATTCCCGACTCTTGAATCTTATGGCCCGCCTTCTGCTGAATATACAAAGGACATCAGTGCTACGGCGAAGCGTGGCTGGAATACGCGTTACTGGGACGCCTGCAAGCCGCACTGCTCCTGGCTTAGGGAAAGTGCTAACGATATAACCCGTGCGGATACGTCTTCTAACGAGGCGTACCTTGCCGACTTTGCCACTGCACGTAACTGCAACATTCACGATGTGGAAGTGCCTACCTTTACCTTGGGTGACGTGACGAAGTCCTGGTTCGGTTACAACGGGACCAGAAGTGCTTGCGGCGCCGAAAAGGAAAAAGGCGTGTTCACTTGTACGGACATGGCTCCAATTGCTGTGAATGATACTCTTTCTTATGCATACGTTGCGGGCACTGCCGATAGCAAGTGCGGCAAGTGCTATCACTTGCAGTACGACGGTCACTTTAAGGATGAGTTCGAGAATAACCCGCCCAAGGCGACCCATAAGGCGCTTAAGGGCAAACACCTGGTGGTGATGGCTTCCAACATCGGTAACGATGTGGCGGGCGGCAATGCCAATCTGCCTGCGGGCCAGTTTGACTTGATGGTTCCGGGCGGTGGCGTGGGTGCCTTTGACGCGCTCTCTACCCAGGTGAACAAGGGTGCCGGTTTTAACTGGGGGGCGGGCTTTGGCGGGTTTTTGACTGAATGCCAGAAAAACACGAACTGCGGCACCGAAGGCTCTCTGGAATGTTACCAGACCTGTGTCAAGGACATGTGTGACGCGGCTTTCGCTGACGCCGGCCTTCCGAATCTTTTGCGCGGTTGCCACTGGTTTGCTGACTGGTACATGGCTGCGGACAATCCGACCTACTACATCGAAGAGGTGGAATGCCCGCAATACTTGATTGACCATTACATGACCCGATTCAACACTTCTTTGGAAAACAACTACAAGAAGGTGACGGACTGGTCCACTTTCAAGGAAGGCGACGTGCTCGACACGCTCCATTGCTGGAAGGCGGGCGAAGCTCCCCCAGAAAACGGCTGGACGAATCCGAGCGCCGGTTGCGATGTTAAATAAAGAAATAGAATGGATTCGTGGCTCCTCGCACTCTGCGGGGGCTTTTTTGTAATACGTCATGTTATTTTTGGAAAAATCGCCAAGTGCCCTGGCACAAAAACGTCATGGCGGGCCCCGACTCGCCATCTGCCGGCCGGGGAGTCTCAAAGATTTCTGTTTACAGATTGTGAATAATGTGTAGTGCCGACGGCATACAACCCGTTTTTATCAAAAAAAATGAAAAAAAGTGAATTTTTTTTGCTTTTACCCCTTGCAAAGATATCTGAAAATTCTATAATTGGCGCCGTTCCTGAGAGACGAGGCCGAAACGAAGAAACGGAAGCCGAGAACGAAGGAAAATACGGAAGCCCGCGAGACTTCCGGGAAGATTGAAGGAATCGGAGATGTGCTTAGTGACGGCCCAAGAAAATTTCTTGGAAGTCAAATTTACGGAAAACAGGACAGACTATTTGAAAAATCAAT
>JAEEGH010024219.1_pt1 | contig 12271 bp, 10 predicted proteins | sample 9134181 | NCBI WGS metagenome assembly JAEEGH01 (sample SAMN16246544, study PRJNA631951) | gut metagenome | biome: gut microbiome; feature: rumen; material: DP-attached | host: Bos | place: Iran: Karaj | collected 2018-10
CCCCTGTAAAAGATGAATTCGTTGAAACGATACTTCGCCATCTTCCTTCTGAATTAGGAAATAATGCGAAAATTCAATTCTGCTCACCATCAGGAACGGATGCAACAGATGCTGCAATTAAGCTCTGTAAAACTGCAACAGGCCGTTCTGCTGTAATCTCCTTTGCCGGCGGTTACCACGGAATGGGACAAGGCCCGCTTGCCTGCATGGGAAATCTCCATGCAAAAACAGCAGTAAACGGCCTTATGCCTGATGTACACAGCTTCCCTTACCCATATGCTTACCGCGATCCATTTGGACTTGGCGGAGAAGCTGGTATAAAGGCTGCCTGCAATTTCTTTGAGCGAACTCTTAAAGACCCGGAAAGCGGAATTACAAAGCCAGCCTGCGTAATTCTTGAACCAATTCAGGGTGAAGGCGGAGTTATTCCTGCCCCTGTAGAGTTCCTTCAGACTGTTCGCCGTGTTACAAAAGAGCTCGGTATACCACTGATTGTAGATGAAATTCAGTGTGGTATGGGACGCAGCGGTAAGCTTTTTGCATTTGAATATGCTGATATTGTGCCTGATGTACTTTTGCTTTCTAAAGCAATCGGCGGCTCACAGCCAATGGCAGTAGTTGTTTATAATAAAGAACTCGACAAGTGGACAGCCGGAGCACACGCAGGTACCTTCCGTGGAAATCAGCTTGCTATGAAGGCCGGTACTATTGTTTTGAACCGTGTTTCTCAGCCTGATTTCTTAGCTGATGTAGTACGCAAGGGTGACAATATCCGTGCACATCTCCGCGAGCTTCAGAAAAAAGTAAGCATTATCGGCGATATCCGCGGTAAGGGACTTATGGTTGGTACAGAGTTTGTTGATCCGAAAGGAACTCCAGACTGTATCGGCGCTCTTCCAGCTTCTGGTGAAATTGCCGGTGCTGTACAGAAGCTTTGCTTTGAAAACGGTCTTATCGTAGAAAAAGGCGGCCGTAACGGTGCTGTTATGAGATGTCTTTGTGCCCTCAACATTACAGACGAAGATCTGGGAAAAGCCTGGAAGATCTTTGAGAAGTGTGTATTGGCTGTTAATGAACAGTATAAATAATTAACTGTAATGCCCCGGTAGTTTCGAAAGGTTCAACCACCGGGGTTATTTTTTTTAAATAGGAATTAATCCATGGAAGAACTCTTTCTAACTTGTGATAAAAAATCAAAAAAAAATTATAAATCAATACTTAAACAGACTTCAAAAGCAATATCTGATGCTTTTATAAACGAGTCTGCCTATTCCGGACCAACTCCAGATGAACTCAAGGCTATTGTTCGTCAGGAAAGCATACTCCCTGAGCATGGACTTGGCTGGGATAAGGTTTTTGAAATCACAAAAGAAATGGTTCTTCCTAACCTGCTTCGCACTCCTTCAACAGAGTATATGCCGCATCTTCACGGCCCGTCGCTGCTTGAAACGCTTTCTTCTGAGCTGATTATTTCAACCTTTAATCAGTCTATGGACAGCTGGGACCAGTCTCCGGTTGCAACAGAAATAGAAGTTGATACAATCCGCCACCTGTGCAAGCTTTACGGCTACGACGAATCAAAAGCAGACGGTGTATTTACCAGCGGCGGAAGCCAGTCTAACCAGACAGCAATAATTCTTGCCCGCGACTGGTTCTGTAATAAACACCTTAATTACGATGTAAAAAAATATGGACTAAATGAGAAGTGTTCTAAGCTTCGTATGTACACAAGTGAGATTTCACACTTCTCCATGGAAAAGTCTGCACATATACTTGGACTTGGTTATCAGTCTGTAGTAAAGGTTCCGGTAGACAGCCGTAAAAAGATGGATGTAGCTGCCCTCCGCTCCCTCATTGAGGCAGATCTCAAGGCCGGAAACATTCCTTTCTTAATCGTAGGAACAGTAGGAACAACTGATTTTGGAAGCATCGATCCGCTCGAAGAACTCAGTCAGCTTGCCCGTGAGCACAATATGTGGCTTCACGCAGATGCCGCTTATGGCTCTGGTGTAATTATGAGCGAAAAATACCGGGAACGCGTCTCTGCGCTTTCCCTCTGTGACTCTATTACAGTAGACTTCCACAAGATGTTCCTCATGCCTATTTCCTGCTCAGCAGTTCTTTTAAAAGACGGCTCTACTTTTGATGCCCTTACAATCCACGCAGACTATCTCAATCGTGAGGAAGATGAAGAAGACGGCTATACAAATCTAGTTGATAAATCGCTGCAGACAACAAGACGCTTTGATGCCCTTAAGGTATGGATGAGCTTTCAAATACGCGGTCGGGACGGCTGGAGTAAGCTTATTGAAACCAGTATGGAAAATGCCCTGTATTTTTATAATCAGCTGAATTCAGATTCATGCTTTGCAGTTATTACTAAACCGGAAATCAGTTCAGTTGTATTCAGATATAAGGGTACAGATAACAGTAAGTCTGGTGAAGAACTCGACGAAATCAATAAAAAGGTTCGACGCACCCTGATTCATGAGTACGGTACAATTATTGGCCAGACTGTAAGTGATGGACATGTCTGCTTAAAGTTCACTCTGCTGAACCCTCGCATTACACACAAAAAGCTTGATGAACTGATGACTTTGATTAAGACTTTATCTTCTTCACAGGAATAATTGTAAAGTTAATGTTCTTTTCGGTTTCCATACCGGGGCCGATATTTATATCCCAGTACAGAGTTGACTCATAAGTCATACTAACCGGCTTTACCTCATTACCCTGTAAATTCTTACGGTTAAATACGATTGGATTCATACAGTAACCACATTTTTCATTTGGTTCAAATACAAAAGAAATACCGTTAGTTTTGTCAGACATTCTTACAAGCTGAATATTTTTAAGCTTGTTTCCTGCATTTATATCCTGTGTAGATTTTTTAGGATTAATAACAAAAATCTCACCGTTATCAACTGATTCAATATTAAAGCCAGTTTTGTCATCGTTTCTGAAGAAGATGTTTGCAAGATTAGATTCAACTGCAAACTTAGCGCCAAGAGTTTTATCGCTTTCGTTTTTGATTATGTACTGAACATACATTCCGGTTGAATTGATTACATATTTTTTGCGGAGATAAATTGTCTGTCCTGTAGGCTTCCATACAGCTCTTGCACAAAGCTGAAGTTCTCTATGAGACTGAGAATATTTTAATTCGCTGTACTGAATGCGTGAGAAAACACCGTCTCCGGCAGGCTCTCCGCCAGAATATTTTTTGAACTGTTCCGTTGTGAAAAGATGATCTATAAATATTCCGCGTTCATAATCATCATCAAAACCATCGTAATCTGCACGACGCTTGAGATTGTCTGCATAGTTGCAAAGGTTTTTCATTACATCAAGCTCGCGAACAGCACCACCGTTCAAAGAAATATAGGCAAAATACTGTTCCATTCTACAGACATATTCTGCAATACCATCATTATCATAATCAAAGCTGGTAAGGGATTCTACAAAGTCTCCCTCTGCCCTGAGCATTCTTTCTGCTTCTGTAAGGTATTTATATGCCTGCTGGCGGTTAATAATATTGTCTACAGGGTCCTTTGCAGTTGAAAGGAGGTTTGCTCCATTCTGAGCCAGCCAGAGCTTTTCGCGGGCAGCCTTCTTTCGCATTTTATCGGTTTTATACTGATTTACAAGAAGACTTACATACATAATTCTGTTATATAATTTCTGGCTCGAATTATAAGTATAAAGGAAATCATAAATAGAATATGGGAAACGGTTTTTCTCATTTTTATCAGTTGAAATCATATTTGAAATTTCATTACTGATTCCAACCGGAATATAAGACTGAAGCTTAGTTTTTACATTCTTTGTTCTGAAATTATTTGGTGTAGTAAGCTTTATGCGGCAGTCTGGAGTTGTCTGCAGATATTTATCGAGCTTTTCAAACCATTTTACATTAGTAAGCTCAAGAGCAGTTTCTGCTTCCAGATTAATAATTATAATACGGTCTGCATCAAGCTGTAAGTATGAATCCTTTTTTTCTGCCTTTATTACAGCCTTTTCAATATTCCAGATAAACTCTTCTGAAAGCATCTGAGAGTTTGGAATAAATTCATCATAGGCTGCAAAAATATCAATACTCTTTCCTAAATCAGACATAAAGATAGGAAGGAAGGTTCTTTTGCTGTCCTGTATTAAAGCGCTGTTGAGAACAACATATTCAATACCACAGTTGTGAATATTGTTTACAAGAGAAGAATCCCAGCAGTCCTGGAAAAGTGTCATTCCGCGTGGACGTTTACCAAAGGTCTGGCGGAGCTCTGAAGTAAGCTCATCTATCTGTCCGTTGCGGTCAATTGAATTTAATAATGGCAGAAGTGCATCGTGATAAGCACCGCCTAAAACTTCAATCTGCTTGCGGTCTGTAAGTTCGCGGACAAGAGTAATAATTTCGTTCTTGCGTTTTTTATAATACTGTAATTGTGGACCTGTAAATTTAAAAGAAAGAGGAAAAGAAGGATGTGAATAAAGGAATTTTAAAATCGGCTTATAAACTGATTGATAGCTCTTTTCAAAAAGCTCGCTGTTTTCTGCGTTAACAGAAACAGACTTTACTAGAAAGCTGACGTATATTGAACCCATTTATTCTTTATACGGCACCCCACCAAAAGCCGGTTTTCTCTCCTTTTTAAATTAAGTTTTTTTTGAAATACCCTTCCCCAAAGGTATTTTTTTCAAAGTGTTACTATTTGAAACGCTTTAATATTCTATAACAATATTCCCATATTTTAAAGTCTTTTTTGTCATTCCAGGTAATATTTTCTTCAGAATTTAATTTTGAACACGATGTGTTTTCCGAAGAATCATTACTGCAGACAACAGCTTTTTTAGTATCAGTTGGAATCAGATCAATAATATGCTGAGGACAAACATTTACACATTTTCCACAGCCGCAGCAGTTATTTGTAATTACTGCCGTCATGTTTTCAATTTTAATTGCTTCCTGGGGACAGATTTTTGCACAGTCTCCTAAGCCAAGGCAGGCAAACTTACAGTCCAGCGAAGAACCGAAGGTTGTTTTTGCCATTGTACAGGTATACTGTTCATTAAAAAGTGAACGGCTTAATTTGCATTCCTTATTGCAGGAGCATAAAACATAGGCTTTTTTATCTGATGGAATATATTTCTTTTCTTCCGGAAGAATTACCGGAGATAAATAAAGCGGTACAAGCGGATCATCCTTTTTTTTATCGTTCTTTGTAATTGATGGAATGAGAATATACAAAGTAAAAAACGAAAGAAGAATTAAAAGAAGTAAAAATAAAATAAGAAGAATTATTTTGAGAATCACTTTATTACCTCCGGATTAAGCCACACAATATCCCATACAGAAAGCAGAAGAATTAATACTGCGAGGAATAAGAAATAAAGGCTGTAATACTTTTCATCTAAGAGGCGGCCATTGCTGCAGACTCGTCTTCGGAATGTGAGACTGAAAGGTATGATTATAAGCATTGAAATCAGGCTGCATAAGCTGATAAAAAGCGTAAACAGCAATGAAGAGCTTTCGGCTATTGATAGAAGTATAATGAGATAAGAAATTGCAAACTCGGTGGTTGTGCGGCCTGTTGTGAGACGGATAATACCACCAAGGAAGGTACAGATTGTTGCGTATACGATAAAACAAACCAAAGGATACAACTCGGTTATTTTCAACGGGACTAACAGGTAATAGGTTATGAGCCAGGAAATTACAGATGAAGAAATAATTGAAATGGCGCATTTAACATAAAAAATCTTATCTTTAAATTTTACAATTCCAATTTCTGCAATTTTATTGAGACCTACTCCGTAAATTAAAACGACAGAAGAAAAGATAGAATAAAAAAGGAAAGTATAATAATAAATCATTTCTGCTCTCCTTTACTTGATATGATTCTGAATTTATTTCGCAGCACTAAGAACAGGTAAATTATAAGACTTGTAAGTACAAGTGCACCTGGTATTGTTGCAAAGAAGGTAAAGATTCCAACCTTGTTAGGATTGAATAACACCTTTTCGAATATTCTGTGATTTTTACCAAAGAAGGTAAAGGTACCGTATCCAGCTATATCACGGAAAAGATAGAACACAAGAATTATAACGGAAAATACAAGTGTACTTAAAAGATTGTTTTTTAGTCTTGTTTCAAGCGGCAGTTCATAATCTGTAAACAATGTATGTGTAAGGAAAACCGAAACTGTCGGGAAGTACAGATAAAAGCCGAGTATTAATGCAACCTCTGTAAAGGTAAGAACTAAAATCTGTCGGTACAAAAGTGTAATTGCAATCATAAAGAACATAACAAAATAGGTTCTGATTTCTTCAAACTTAAGCTTTGATACCAGAGAATTAAGGAGAACTCCGGTAACTTCAAGGAGAATCAGCTCAAGAATAAGAGTTACTCCAAAAACGAAGCGTCCTGTAGGAGCAATTGTGAGCGCCAGAAAAGACGCTATATACATAAATGATTTTTTTTGTTTCATTTTATACTCCTCTTCCCTATTTGAACATTTCTTCAAGCCGAAGCTTCCAGTATTCAACACGACGACCTGTAAAAGATTTTTTTAGCTGCAAAGCACATCTTCCGTGCAAAGAGGCATAGCCTTTAAAAGTTGCTTTTGAATTACTGTCAATTATATAAATGCCAGCCTGAGGACCATAAAAGGTCTGGAGCTTCATAATGATAATTTTATAGTTTTCACCATTCTTTTTATTTCTTGCTTCATAGCAGGCAGAGCCTGAGCCAAGAGGATTATTAATTTGAAATTGTTTTCCAAGTTCCCAGGTATCTGGTTCTGATTCTGCAAGTGAGGTTTCAATAACAGCTTTAAGATTCTGATCCCATGATTTTTGAGAAACCTTGGTAAGGTAAATCAAAATACCAAAAACAAAGGCTACAATCAGTGCAAAAATAGCATAATTAATGAAAAAGTTTTTATAGGAAATCTGCTGTTTCATTTATTATCTCCTGACTCTGCTGCGATTTTTGCTGAATACTTCATAATAACTTTGCCTGTAGAAAGATCATTTTTCTTTTCTTCAAAAATACGAATCATCATACAGATGATGTTTGAGAAAATAATTGTATAAGCCATTCCAATAGGAGAAGTTCCACAGCCGACAATTACAAAGGCAATTATACCTGTAATGAATCCTAAGGCTATTTTTCCGGATACGGAAACAGGAATTGTTCCATACCATTGAATTAAATAAACAGAACTGAATAAAATTCCGCTGGTAAGTAATGCAAGGATAATATCTCCCTGATTTATAGAGCCACCAAAAAGATATGGTACAAACAGTCTGACGAGTACTGCATAAACTGTAAGGAACACAGAAGGAATAATCAGAGAAAATGCATTATCAGAAAAAATAATTATTGAAGAAATAATTGTAATAAGATTAAATCTGAAGGCCGGTATTGCTGAATGACTGTCCCAAAGCATAGATACAAAGCCTTCTGGAATTGTAACATTTGCAAGATTAAAAATATTCTTGTTTAAGAAGGCTGTTATTGGCGAGTCAAAGCTGTAGATTGGGAAATATCCGCTTTGAATAAGATAAACAGAAGAGTTTCTTACTGTAAGCAGCTCTGAATTAAGGGCGAACTGTGGAAAGAATGTATTACCGATATACCACGCAATTATAATTGCAATTGCCGGAATATTAATCCAGCTGTTTATACTTTTAAAAACAATGCTTCTTGAAATAATAATTGTTGAAAACGAAATTACAAAAACCATTGCCAGAGGATAGCTTTCTGGAAGAAGAAGCCCTATTAAAATACCCTGAATTGAAATATTCATAATATTATAAAAAGGCTCTTTTTTGATGTAGTAATTCAGGATAGAAGCAATAACTGCTCCTGAAAATGAGGTAAGAACTACAAAGAAGGCATTAAAGCTTCTGGTAAAAATCAGCATAAAAACCTGAATACTAAGCAAAACCAGAAGTCTTATAGATACGGAAGAAATTGAAGGAATACTGTAAACAAAAGGCTTTACAGAAATTCGGGTATTCTTTAATTTTTTTTCTCTAAACTTGTTTTTCATTAAATCCTCTTCTATTCTGTAAGTTTGTTTTTAAGAACCTTAATTGTCTGGCATAATGGTAAACGTGCCGGACAAACTGTATTACAAAGTCCACATTCAATACATGCAAGTGAAGAAGCGGAATAGGTTTCTTTTAATAACTTAAAATTAACTGTGTGATTATAAAGTATATCCGGTGAAAGCTTAACCGGACACGCAAAGCGGCAGTTACCGCAGTTAATGCAGGAATAAATCTGTTCATCTGTATTTTTCTTTTTAGAAAGGAATTCTACAGACTTAACATATTTTGTAAGCGGAATATCAAGGCTCTTAACTGAGGTTCCGCAAAGCATTCCGTTGATTATTATGTGAGCCGGCTCTTTTATAAATCCGCCAATTTGAGGAACTATATCGCGAAGGTTTGTTCCAAGCTTTACATCGAGCAGGCAGGATGCGTTGAGACAGTTTCCAGAAAAATGCACCATTCTGTCTACGCAAGGAATTGAAAGAGCTGCAGCCTTATATACCTCATAAATTGTAGAAGAGTCTGTAAATAAATCTTTTTTGTTTAAGGTAAAATTACAGATTTTATTAAGAGGTCCGCGTGTAAAGGCAGAAACAATTTCGCGAGGTGTACCGCAAGGATATCTTTGAATTTTCATTTCCAGAGCATAAATGTCTTTATACTGCGGATTATTGAAAACATCTTTTTCGTGTGACTTTGTATCAATTGCAAAAACAATTCCTTTTGCATTAATAGCCTTAGCAACAAATCTTGCACCCTTTACAATTTCTTCAAAATAGAATTTCGAAATAAGGGAATCTGTTATGCGGTAAGGATCTTCATCAAAAAGGCGTACAACAAGATTATGCTTTTCATGAGTAGAATTGATTTTTTCTATCTGAAGTCCTAGGTTTTCTGGAATAGAAGTTTTAAAAGTATTAACTACCCCATTCTTACTGAGAATTGAAGCTATATCTCTTTGAGAATAAGAGTCGGGTGTTTTTTCCTGATGCAGCTTTCCAAGATAAGAAAGCGCACCACCGAATTTAATTTTTACTGCAAACTCCTGATGTCCATTTGGCGAAACACAAGGATCTATTGAAACAATTTTTCCAGGTACAGAAGAATGAAGTGAACTTGTCCAGCTCTTATCAAGCTCTGCCTGAGCAATTACATCGCCCTCTTTAACTGTATCACCTGGTTTTACAATGCATTTATAAGCGGATTCACTTTCCTGAGATAAAGGAATATTTACTATCTTTGGAAGAAAGGCTCGTTGAGAAGTATTATAATTTTTAATAATTGAAGATACTACCGGATTATTTGAATTCATTTAGTTATACCTTTTCTTATAATAATGGAAAAATAGATAAAAAGTAATATAAAAAGACAAATAAAGCACATAATTATTCCAAATAAATTAATCTGATAAGAAGAAGGTGCTGTATAGCCTGCAATAAAATCCTCCCCTTCAGATTTCATTACCTTTTCGACTGAATCAAACTGAAGCTTATCAATTGAGTCGTAGACGTCTTTTTTAAAGGCATTGTCATATTTTAAGGTTTTTGTCTCTTCTGTAATAATGCCTGTTTCTTCGTTTTCTACGAAATCGGAGAATTGTATAAAATCAGCCTGTGAAGAATTTGAATTATTCAGTGATTTATAAGGATAGGTTTTTACATTCCAGTTCCATTCGTAATATTCTTCAAATTGAGGTAATTTACTGTCATGAATATTTGCATTTGCAGGATAAAGCAGCTTAGTTGAACTGTTTTTAATAGAATCAGTTGAAGTAACAAAAATCAGCAGAATGAATAAAAGTACTGCACCTGTAACAATACTTAAAATAGTAAAGGTTTTGCCTGCAAATACAGAAACACGTTTTGCTGAGCGGATATATACCGGAACAAATGGTTTTTTATTACGCAGAAAATCTTCTGTATACCAGCAGGTTATAAGTGCGGCTAAGGTTCCAAGGGCTGCAAGTAAAAATAAAAAGCCTGAAGATATTGAACTTGAAAAAGCACATAAAAAAGCAATTCCAAGCATTGCCGGAATAGAATGTCTGCTTAAAAAAGATGCAACAGCATCTTTTCTTCGCCATACGTTTGAAATAAAGAATAGGCATAACAAAGTCAGGCAGGTAGCTGTTGCAACCGGATAAAAAGGATTTCCGTAAAGATATACAACCGGAATAACTGAACCGCAAATAAAAGAAAGCTTATGTTTAGAAAAAAGAAAGAGCATTGCACAAAGCAAAATGCCAATTAACGGAAGCAGCCATGGATATTCTGCGGAACTGTCCTTTGTGCATTCAATTCCCTGCCCTTTAAGAATTTTTATTACCTCGGAAATTTCTGTATTATATCCTGAAGGTATATAATACAAACGGTAGGTATTTGATTTATCAAAAAACATTAAATTGCGCTTATTTAAATATGAATAAGCGGGATTATTATAATTAAGGCGAAGCATTGAGATTTCGATTGAGTTTTCAGAAAGCTGCGCCGGTAGAAACTGACCGGATTGTGAGACGGTGTTCTCAATTCCGCTTTTATTAATAGCAGCCATTACAACTGAATCGTCAGCGCTTACCGGAACACTCAAAACAGAATAATTTGTCCATAATTTTCCTGATGGAACAGTTTTTAGAACTAATATGAGAATAAGCGAAAGAAGAAAAATAAAGGGTGAGCTAAACTTTATATACTTATTCATGGCAATCTACTTTAATAAAGAAAATGAAAGTCCTACTAAAAAGCCGAATAAACAACCACATAAAACTTCCATTGGGGTATGTCCATCTACTTCTTTTAATGGTTTATAATTTTCAACAATGTCCTTTTCCTTAAGCTCATTACCTATCTGGTTTAGCTTTTTTGCCTGAATGCCGCTTGAGCGTCTGACTCCAAAGGCATCGCGTATAACAACAAGAAAAAAACATAATGCAAAAATAAAAAGATCAGAATGAAGTCCATGACGGAATGCGATAGTAACGCATAGTGAAGTAACTAAGGCAGAATGACTTGAAGGCATGCCGCCTGTACGCCAGAACATTACTTCTAAAAGCTCTTTAATTGAATGAATGCGTCCGTAAATAAGTTTTATAGCTGCTTTTATGAATTGGGCTCCAATCCAACTGAAAACACATGATAAAAATATAGGATTATGTATAAAATATATAAACTGCTGCGTGAGCGAATAGTTTTCAGTCATAAATTACCAGAAAAATTACTATAAAATATACATATATTTTAGCATTGAAAGTTCAAATTTACTAGTAGAATTTTGAAAAATAGATATACTTAAAAATATGGAATTCCGGGATTTTACGACAGGAAAGGATGATGACGGCCGAAGATTAGACCGCGTTCTCAGAATATTTTTGCAGGATAAAAGCCTTAGCGAAGTCTATAAACTTTTGAGAAAAGGTCTTATTAAGGTAAATCAAAAAAAAGCAAAACCCGATTCTCATGTAAACAATGGCGATATTATTTCCATTGCAGAGTTTTTATTTGAACCACAGCCTGAAGCAAAGTCAAAACATAACACTGAACCTGCAGTAAAACTGAACATATTTTTTGAAAACGAACATCTTTTGATAATAGATAAACCATACGGAATCTCTGTTCACGGAAGTCTGGGCGATAAAAAAGCTGGCCTTGATAAGGAAGTCCTTGCATATTTGTCCGCTAAAAATCAGGGGCAGAAAAATCAGTCTTTGTCGTTCAGACCAGGGCCTCTGCACCGTCTGGATAAAAACACAACCGGCCTTCTTGTATTTTCAAAAAGCCTTGAAGGCGCAAAATGGTTTTCAGAAAGTATAAAAAATCATACAGTTCATAAAAAATATCTTGGAATTGCAGAAGGTAAGCTTTTACAGACTGAATACTGGGAAGATATGCTTGCAGACTCCCCGTCTGATGGCGGATTTTATACCGTCTCACAAAATAATTCCGGCAAACAAGCCCAAACTACTGCCACGCCCCTTGCACACGGTCACCTTCCAGGCCACGGCAAGACTGGTTACGAAATTACCCTTGTAGAATACTCAATAAAAACCGGAAGAAAACATCAGATACGCGCACAAAGCCAGCTGCATGGACATCCGCTTGCAGGAGATAAGGCCTACGGCGGAATGCCAGACAAACAGTTGAAAAGAGAATATTATCTTCACGCCTATAGCCTTTGTTTCCCATCAGATAATCCGCTTGGACTGCCCGCAGAGATAAAAACC
>JAEEGH010024220.1_pt1 | contig 12271 bp, 7 predicted proteins | sample 9134181 | NCBI WGS metagenome assembly JAEEGH01 (sample SAMN16246544, study PRJNA631951) | gut metagenome | biome: gut microbiome; feature: rumen; material: DP-attached | host: Bos | place: Iran: Karaj | collected 2018-10
CGACGGCAGCCGCATCGACTACGTGGTCACCGAATCCTCCGATTGCGGCGTCGTCACCAACTCCGTCTCCACCTACGACCTCCTCGGCCGCCTCGTCACGTCCGCCGTCTCCGGCGCGAACGGGAGCGTCATAACGACCGCCTGCGCGTACGACGGCGCGACGGGACGCAAGTTGTCCGAGGTTACGACCGGAAGCCCTGTCGTCACCTACGAGTATGACGACTGGGGCGATCTCGCCGCGACGATCCAGGACGGCAAGTCGGTCAGGAACGCAACCTCCTACGAGACCGTCGGCGGCGAGGCGTACCGCGTCGTGACGAGCGTTCGCATGACTGGGGCCGTCACCAATTCCGTCCAGCGGCGCAAACAGCGGCTGACGGGACTCTCAGACGCGCTGCAAGCCCGCACGGTGACCGAGGCGGCATCCGGGCGCGTGACGGTCGACGAGCGATCCTACGACTCCGCGACCGGCCTGCGGACGGAGGTCTCGCAGACGGAGAGCGGGACGCCGGACACGGTCGTCTCGATGTACGGACTTCCCCTGGAGCAAACGTCGCTTGAAGGGAGAAGGGAGATGTCCTACGACGCTTTCGGGCGCAACGCCGCAATCGTGTTCTCGGACTGCACGTCGGGCGTCACGAACAGGATCGACCGCATGGATTACGATCCGTCGGCGAACGTGGTGCGGAAGACGACGGACTTCATGGACGGCAGGGTTGCGGAGACGTTCGCGGAGTATGACTCGCTGAACCGCGAGGCGCGGCGGACGGACGCCCTCGGCAACGTGGCCGAGACCTCTTACGATCCCCTTGGACGCACGGCCGCGACCGGCGGCGACGCCTATCCGCTCCGCTTCGGCTACGACACGGAAGGGCGCAAGACGCGGGGCTGGACGACCCGCGACGGCGGCGCGGCCTGGGACGAGACGCAATGGGAGTTCGATCCGGCGAGCGGGCTCAACACGGCGAAGCAGTACGCGAACGGCTCGCGCGTCGCCTACGCCTACACGGACAACGGGAAGAGGACGCGCACCACGTGGGCGCGCGGCGCGTGGAAGCAGCACGCCTACAACGAGCGCAACCTCGTGAGCGGCACGACCTACTCGGGTACGGTCACGCCGTCGGTCGCCTACGCCTACGCGGATTCCGGCAAGATGGCGTCCGCCATCCTCTCGGACGGAACGTCCTACGCCTACGGCTACGACGACCGCCTGCTGAACACGAACGAGACCGTCCATGTTGACTCGTCCGACTTCGCGGTCGAGAGGACGCACGACGGGTTCCGCCGCGCCCTGGGCACTTCGGTGGTGGTCACGAACGTTCGCTACGCCGCGAAGGTCCGCCTCTACGATGTCGAGAACCGCGTGTGCGGCTACGCCCTCACGAACGCGGCCGGGCGCGGCGTGTCCGTGTCCTTTGCCTACGACGGCTCCTACGTGACGAACGTCTCGTACGCGCTTCCGGGCGGGAGCGTGTTCGCGGCGAGGTTCTCGCGAGAGGCGGTGCGGAAGGAACTTGTCACGAGGCGCGACTACCTCTTCGGCGGCCAGCCGGCATACTGGTACTCGACGGACTTCGACCTCATCGGCCGTCCGACGAACGCAACCGACTCCGTCTCGCTCGTGCGCGAGTGGCTGTACAATAATCGCTCGGAACTCGCCGCCGCGTCTATCGGCACGAACCTCTACGGCTATTCCTACGACACCATCGGCAACCGCCTCTGGTCTGCGGCGAACGCCGTGACGAACTCCTATACGGCAAACTGCCTCAACCAGTACATTGCCGTCTCCGCCGGTGCGAATCCCGTGTACGACGTCGACGGCAACATGACTGGGGACGGCACATTCGCCTACGCCTACGATGCCGAGAACCGTCTCGTATCGGTGACTTCGGCTGTCGAGACGAACGGCGCGATCCGCGTGCTGAACGCCTACGACCACCGCAACAGGCGAATCCGCAAGACCGTCCAGCGGCTTCATTCCACCATCGCGCCGCCGCCTTCGCCGCCGGTCGGGATACACGAATGGGAAACGCGGGAGACGCACACGTTTGTCTGGGACGGCAACAACATTGTCCTTGAAAAGGTCGAGTTCGCCGATGGCACGACACGAACGTTTGAATACTTCTGGGGCATGGACAAGTCCGGCACGGAACAGGATGCAGGCGGCGTCGAGGGCTTGCTGGCCGTGTCATTGGACGGCGTATTCTACATTCCGTGCTACGATCACAACGGCAACATCGTCCTCTATGTTTCGGAGACTGGCGCGACCGCCGCGCAGTACACCTACGATCCCTACGGCAACATCATCGAATCCTCCGGTCCCCTCGCCGACGTGTTCTCCATCGGCTTCAGCACGCAGTACCACGACCGCGAGATAGGCATGATCGGCTATCAAGAGCGTGTCTATTCTCCCGGCCTCGGTCGCTGGCTCAACCGGGATCCCATCGAGGAATACGGTGGCGAGAACCTGTATGCATTTGTGAACAATGCGCCGACATGGAGATATGATTCTCTGGGACTCATGACAATCTTTGCAGTTAACAATGCCCCCCGTTATTCTTCTGCGAGTGATTTTTGGTTTGCTGTATTTGCCGAATTTGAGAAAGATGAATATGGTGGTAATCTTGTTGTCCGAAGGGCAATCGATATTGAATTATGTCCATGTTCAGGAGGAAAGAAGATTTCTAGTAAAACTAGTGTCATTTCCGTCATTAAGATTGTATCCAATTTAGCTTCTGGCCAAGCATTCCCAATGATGATTCATGGCAAGCGGACTTCGCGTACTTATGTCGAGATTGCAAGTCTTCCACGATATGGAAAAACATATCGAGGGACTATTAAGCTTAACGTGTCATTAGGGTATACTAGGAATAGTGTACCTTTGTCTAACCATGCTGATGCGACTCCTTTTGGCAGCAAAGATGCGGAACATAAACTTGATATCTATGGGGATGATGGTCGTGAAATGCCCTTACAGAGTTCCGCCAATTATTCTGCGACGTTGACATACAATTGTTCGGGCAGAGATCCTAGTCTGACCAGCTCATCAAAGACAGGGAACTGGGGTGAGATTGACAATGACAGAATGATTGGAGACCATACACGGACAGAAGATGAACTTTATACTGGAATCCGGTCTGAACCATACGAATGAAGGAGGTTTCGCGAATGAATGTCTTTAAGATCATCTTACTGTTTTCCATTTTATTCTGCCTTAAGGGTGTCGCTGTTGCATCAATGCGGAATGTGAGACAACCTGTGTGTGATGTTTCGGCATTCGTTACGTTGGATTTCTCTGGTTTCTGGCGAGTCAGGATACCGAACGATAAACGTTTGGCGTATGAAGACGGTCTGTTGGCCTTATTCAATTCGCGAATTGGCGTTTATCAAAGTGAGTGTCTGGGCGAATCTTCTGTAATAGAGTGGCAGGGCATTCATAAGTTACAGTTGACCGTAGACAACTCTGCAAGAGCGACGATGCAGCCATTGGACAGAGCCGGGCGCGCTATGCCAATTCCTTCGTGGGGACACGGTTTTATCTCTGAATCCAGTATCTTCTTGGGTTCTCATGAAGCTGGTTACTTGTTCCTGTATGCGCTTCATTCTAACATCATCTATACGCTATTCAGTCCGAACGGAGTTCAGATACCGATCCGTTTCACGAAGATTGCCGATATGCCAAAAGCTAAAAGCTTGCCACGACCTCGCGAAGGGCTTGAAGAGGCTATTGATTTTCAACAGCGCATATATGAACGCGATTTGAACAAACACTTTATAAGCCTGCGTGGCTGGTATAAATGTCTTACTCCGCCCAACGCTTTACAGTTTGGGGATGTAAATGAGTATTATCTGAAGATTAACGGCTTCAACGATTATATCCCTTTGATGCGTAGGCATGATTGCTATTGGTACGATGATAATCTATTTGATATGATTTGTCTGGATCGCCTCAATGGTCCTTATGGACGATATGCTTTTGATGGTACATTCTTGCGTTTTGTCCGTCCGCCGCCAGCATCTAACGTGCTTGATCTAATTCGATTAAAAATATTGCTCGCAGACGGGAAGACTCGAAGTGCTGAATACTTAAAAGTGCAGATTGAAAGAAGTGATGCAATTGTTGCAAACGAAATATCTTTATATTGGGCTAAGGGGAACATCGACGCCCGTCGTACAGTTTTTAAAAAGGTGAATCGTCCCGATGTCACTGTCAATAATTTGCGAATCTGCCGTCACCTTAAAGATGTTACTTCAACTAATTACGTGGAGAGCCTTGTCAAAGAATCCTTAAAGTAAATGTTTGGGGGAAATTCTTAAGGGAGATGAAGAACGTAACAATTTTCCATAATGCCATTCTCTTGATACAACCATGAGACGAATCCCCAACACCATCTTCCGCACCTACGACTCGTTCCGCCATGTCACCGCCGAATGGGGCGCGACCTATCCCGTTCGTTACACCTACGACACGGCAGGCCGCTGCACTTCGCTGACCACCTTCCGCACCACGGGAGGGACGCCGTCCTCGGCGACCGACGGCGACACAACCACATGGACACACGACCCCTACACGGGCAACTGCCTCTCAAAGACCTACGCCGATGGCACTATCATCACCTACACCTACACGCCAGACAACCTCCCTCTCCGTACCACCTACGCCTCCGGCAAGTGGAAAGAAAATGTGTACGACATGCAGCGCCGCCTGTGCGGTGTGATATACTCTTCCCCGGACATGGACTACGAACTCCAGCTCGACGAGTACGGACGAACCACGTTTGCGTCAAACGCCGTGGCGCAGACAGCCTATGCCCTCGCCATGGCTGGCGGGGCAACAAATGAGGTGCGGGTGACAGGGAATGTCATCGACAGAATTACGAGGACATTTGATGGCGCGGACAGGTTGACAGGTCTCGCGATGCCAGAACGTGACTACGAACAATTCCTTGCCTACTCCACCAATGGGCTTCCGGCTGCAATCTCAAATTCCGATGCGGTTGTGACATACGACTATTCGGATGACTTGCGAGATGTCGGATATGCTATTGCGTTTGCGAATGGCGGCACGTTCGTGCGAACGATGGTTCGCGATCCGTTCCGCCGCGATCTGATACTGGCCGTCACGAACTCGTGCGGAACGCATTCTCAAGGAATTGGCTATACTTACGACGCTCTGTCTCGTCCAGATACGCGCAACGGCGATACATTCTGCTACAATGGTCGGAGCGAGGTAATCGGTGCCATCATTGACGGCAGTTCGGAACTGCACGAGTATGATGAAATAGGCAATTCAACTCTTGCCGCATACAACTTCATCACAAACATCTACACGGCCAACAACGTCAACCAGTACACATCCATTCTCAGCGCCTCTGAGTCTCCGCGCGAGCCGACATACGACACCGACGGCAACATGACATTCGACGGCGTACTTGCATACTCCTACGATGCCGAAAATCAGCTCGTTTCCGTCTTGTCAAACGGTTCTGTCCTCGTCACCAACCAGTACGACCACAAGGGGCGGCGTGTCCGCAAGGTTACACCTGTTTCCGAAACCACATTCCTTTACGATGACTGGAATCTCGTCTACGAGCGCGAGATAGTCGGCGCAATCACGAACGAGACGTTCTACTACTGGGGCAAGGACATTTCAGGTACGTTGCAAGGGGCTGGCGGCGTAGGCGGCTTGCTGTACTTGAAACGGAACAGCACAATCTACGTTCCTCACACCGACGCCTACGGTAACATAATTCGCTACACCGACACGATGGGAAACATCGTCGCCTCGTATACATATGGTGCATTCGGTAATCTCCTTTCCGCAACCGGTCCGCTTGCAAATATCTTCCGACATCACTTCTCGTCTAAATACTATGATGCCGAAACCGGCCTTTACTACTACGGCTATCGATTCTACTCGCCATCTCTCACGCGCTGGCTCAACAGAGATCCTATAGGCGAGGTAGATTGTCCAAACTTGTACTGCTCATTTGTTAACAGCCCCGTCTTTATCACAGACCCATTGGGTAAGACCGTATTTGTCATTACAGATTCGACGCCAAGTCGCAAGGCGTCAATTACAGAACAACGAGGTAATAGAACATTATCTCCTCGGGGAATTACACGAATCACCGGTTCGCTGAACTTTTCATGTGACAAGAAATGCGTTCTACATGCGAAAGGCGTAATTCAGTTGTGGATAGAACTATTGAATGAGGACAGCCCAAGGTGGAACGAAAGATATCCTCGATATTCATCCTCTACAAACACTAGAGAGGATCAAAACACGCTTTCACATGAAATGGATCATTTCAGCACATGGAGTGCATTTCTTGATTTTGTGGAAACCGCAAATTCATTAGATGGCAAGAAGTTTTTTGATTGTCAAGATAGAGCATCCAGATATAATGCAGCTTATCAAAAGTACAAAGCCGAGACTTCTGCACATAGTTTGAAGTTTGACAAACCGGGATGGAATCAAGGCAATCAATACTCAAGACATCCATTAAATACCTCGATGTTCAAATGGGAGTAGCATGAAATTCATAACCATGTCAACAGTGATAATGCTTGCGCTTGGTACTATTGCGGAGCTACCGCCAAGCGTCGAGGATGTGCTTTATGATGTTACTGGCGGCACTAATTATATTAACTGGATGACTAGAGATGGAACTATTATATTTCACAAGCCATTCGTCATATTTGACCGTGCGCAATTCCGTGTACATTGCCCTACAAATGATCTATCCCCCATGCATTACAGCATTGAGATGAAGCGCGAATTTGCCAATGTGTCAAGTTCAACGAACATTGTTGATTACATGCATGAAGCAGAATGTCTTTTACTAAGGTCTTTTAAGGGACAGACTTTCACGCAGCGATATGATGGAGTTCATTACCAGTCCTCATGTGCGGATATAGATGGTTTGGGTTGGGACGTTATTTTCTCTGTTATGCCTCTGTTGGAAGCAGGCATAACTTCTTATGTTTCCAAGGCAATATTTTACAACCCACTTCATAAAGAAGGGCGATTCATCTCTTGCGAGGACTTTGAAGATAATTTTGTATGCTCCAACTTAGATGTTGCGGTATTATTCGACATGCCGAGTGAAGTGCGTGACTCGTCGCTTGCATTAAAGGAAGTTACGGGTAACGCCGCACCTGGATTACATGCTGGCGTCTCTGACGATGGGCTAATGTTGCCCATAGGCAAAGATTCAAACAACACCAATGCGGACGTAATCGTATACATGGTCAGTGTTGAGAACGACGCATCTGCACCACGAGAGAAATTTGCGTATCCATTCCAAAGAGAGTTCTTAAATGATTATGTTCAGAACTATTACAAATTGAGAACGGATTATGTACTTGTTGTTAAAAACCATTCGCCGTACCCGTACGCCTTTAGCCCTCAGTACGCGGCTTCTGGTTATGACTGCTTGGAACTAGATTTCTTGACATCTGATAAAAGAATATTGACGGCAAGTAAACGAATGCCTCATCTTCTTTCCGATAGGGGAGAAGAGAATCTCCTAAGGCCAAATTGGCAGTGGAAATATCTCATTTCCCTTGACATCCGACTTTGGAAGAGGCCGTCTGGCTTTTCGGTTGACTTCATAACGCATTTTCGTCCACGTTTTGCCTACGGGGCATTTTTCGTCGATGGAAAATACTATCGGACGAGTGCCGAACTTGAAGCGCACAAACGTAAAGAACGACCATCCAAAAGTCGCGAAGGTGAACTTGTTGGGAACTGGATGTGTTTTCAGCCCAAACAGCGATGTTGGCAGTCATGGAAGTGATATTCGGAGCAACCGAGTAGTGTGACATGGAAGAGGAGAAGGGTGATTTGTGAAAGTGATGTCTTTGACAAATAGTGCCTTGATAAGTATGTTGTGCGCTAATGCTAGGTTGCCAAAACGACAAAGTGTCTTGCCTCAAGGCCGAGGCGACCTTGCCACATCTGTTCTGGGCACCGTCACCGACACCCTCACCACCTACGACCCCGCCACCGGCATCGAAACCGAAACCATCACCTCCTCCACCGGCCCCACCATTATCCGCCGCTCGCTCCACGGTATTCTCCTCTCCACAGAAACGAAGGGCGAAACCACCTTCAACTCCTACGACGCCTTCGCCCGCGTGGTCGCAACGAGTAGAACGGGCTGCCAGCCCGTTCAAGAAGGCACCCCAATCGGGGAAGCGGCGCTCTCGCCGCTTCAGTCCTACACCTACTCCCCCGCCGGCGATCTCCTCATAACCCACACCTACACGAACGCCACCGACTACACAACCGAAACCTACGCCTACGACATGCTCGGCAACCGCATCGCCACGACCGATGCCCTTGGCAACACCATCCATCGCACATACGATCCCTTCGGTCGTGTCCTCGTCGAATGGGGCGCGACCTATCCCGTGCGCTACACCTACGACACGCAAGGCCGCCGCACTTCGAAGGCTTCTATGATATTGGTGCTATGACATATTGTTCTATGCACTGTTGTGGAGACGACAAATGAAATGGTGGGCGTTGGCATTACTTGGCAGTTGACTATGGCATGGAAAGATAGATTATTTCGAAAACGGGATTTGCTGGTCTTGATTGTCGGCTTGGCAGTCATGCAAATACTTGCAGCCCTGCTGATTAACCGGTTCATGTTCCATCCGGTTAAAGGTGGATATGACAATACGCTTGATGGGTATATTAACATCGGTACTAACGAAGAGTCCGTTGCAGCGAGAATCGTTGGGCCTAAGAAAGGCATCAAGGCGATCCTGTATTGTCACGGGAATGCAGAGGATTTAACGGCCATTGACGGTCGGTTCGACGGTCTCATTGAAAGCGGATATACAATCGCTACGTTCGACTATCCCGGCTACGGGCTCTCCGACGGGAAGCCAGATGAGACCGGGTGCTATAGGAACGCGCATATGCTTTACAATTGGTTAATCAACAACAGAGGATTTTCCCCTACGAACATTGTCGTTGTAGGGTATTCTATCGGGACGGGGGTTGCGGTGGAGTTGGCAGCGAGCGAAGTGGTTGGTGGACTCTGGCTTGAAGCGGCTTACCTGTCCGCCCCAAGAGTTGTTACAAGGATCAGATTCTTGGCGATCGAGCCGTTCCCTAACTGCGACAGAATAAGGAACGTCAAATGCCCAATAGTGATGCTGCATGGCACAGCGGATTCGATTATTCCGTATTCACAAGGGTGCAAACTATATGATCTGTCGCCAGAACCTAAATATTTCATTCCCATTGAAGATGCTGACCATACAGACTTCATTGACATAATGGGAAGGGATAAGTATAGGGATCTACTGCTTCACTTTCTAAAACATGGTCAGCCATGACATTCAGACCGTCCTGCGAACGGGACGGGTGGAGGAAATGCAGGCCGACCACATCACCCTTTGGTTGAAGGGCGGCAAGACCATGGATTACTGCTTTCGCCAGAAATTGAGCCAGGCGGCGATGAACTGCTTGCGGAATTCGTCCGCGAGCACGTCTTCGCCGGCTGCGGCCATCGAGCGCGTGTCGACGAGCGCCTTCACGTAGTCGCGCCGGAGGTTGGCGAACGGCTGGAAGCGGACCTTCGGCGCGCCGACCTCGAGGAAATAGGCGAGGGACCAGGCAAGGCGATAGCGGGCGACGATCTCCTCCTGCATGCCGCCGTAGAACTCGTCATAGTCGATGTCGAGAAAGTCGGGGAGGAGCGCCGCGAGGTCGGCGGCGTAGGCGTTGACGTAGGAGGCGGCCTCTGGATCCTTGTCGAACACGACGTTTCCGTGACGGTCGAGGTGGGAATGCTCGAAGAGCTCGGCATGCCCCTCGTTGAACCACGGCGCGGCGGTGACGAGCGCCGCCGCGTAGGCGAGGTACTGGTGGAAGGCCTCGTGCCAGACGGTCTGGAGCAGGTGCTGCGCGCCGTCCCTCGGCAGGTAGAGGACGAGCTCGCGGTGAAGGGAGTCCCACAGCGCGGCTGTCCACTTGTGCTTGACGCCGACGTACGACAGGTACTCCTCGCGCGTGGCGAAGACGCGCACGACCGCGATCTGGTTGGTGGCAGCGAGGGCCGCGGGCACGGAGGCCGCATAGGCGCGGCGCAGGGAGGGAAGCCCGTTCGTCAGCGCGGGGATGAACGTGCCGCGCGAGACATCGTCGAGGTTGTCGACGACGACGACGTCCTCTGCCGCCGCGAAGTGCCAGTCGTCGTAGTTGGCGATGTTGCCGTAGACGGCCGCGCGGAGGAGGTCAGCCTCGGTGCGGGATGGAAGGGGGCTGGGCGGCTTCGGTCGGGCGCGCGCGGCGAGGATGGAGATTCGGTCGATGAAGTCCTCCTCGAACCGGCGGGCGGCCTCGTCGATGGACTCGCCCGGCGCGACGTCGAGCACCGCGAGGTACCAGTCGGTATTTTCGCGCCACTCGGGGCTACGGGGGCGGAAAGCGTAGGCGAGGACGTGGTCGTTCGTGGAGGGGTAGGCCAGGATCATCTTCATGTTGCGCTTCTGGCTGCGGCGGGGACGGACGGGCTTGAGGAGGTCGACGGGGGCGACCGAGAACATGGCCTCGTCCCGTTGCGCCTCGTCGTCGGGGTCGAAGGGCGTCGCGCCCTGGCGCGAGAGAAAATCGCCGCGCGTGCGGACGGTGCCCGGGGGATCGGACGGGGGGCGTTCCGAGATGCGGGCGAGATAGAGCGTGTTGCCGGCTTCGTCGCGCCAGCGTCCCCTCATCGTCTGGGCCGTCCAGAGGTCGAACGTGTCGAACCTGTCCTCGAGCCGCCGCACGCCGGAGGGAGACGTGACGATGAAGGATTCGGCCGTGGGCAAATCAAGGGGCGCGGAGACTGCTCCGGCCAGCATCGGCACGGAGATGTCGAGGTCGGGATGCCAGGCGGGCTCCGTGAAGCGGACGGATGCCTCAAGCGGAGGCGGCGTCGCCAGCGCCAGGACGCCGGCCAGAATGGATGCATTCAAACGCATAGGTCATGTTGCCACCGAGCAGGATGATCTGCCAGCTCATGTAGAGCCAGGCGAGGATGATGGGGATAAAGGCGAAGGAGCCGTACATGGCGTTCGACTTGGCGATGCCGACCTGCGCGATGGCGCAGAGCTTCATCCAGCCGCCGAAGAGGATGGCCGTGATGATGCCCGCGTTGATCGAGGCGCGGAGGGGCACCTTGCGGTGCGGCATGAAGTTGAGGATGAACGTAAACGCGGCGATCGTGAAGAGGAGCGTGAAGGCGATCGAGAAGAGCCGGGAGTTGAGGAGCGCCATGAGGGCGTCGCCCGCCCACTTGGTGTAGGAGGTGGCGCCGAGCGTGGCGTCGAGCGCCGCCTGCACGACGTGAAGGATCGGCATGGAGAGGGAGAGCGCGACCAGAAGAGGCAATACCAGGGCGACGACAGCATAGAGGACGATCTTCCGCCAAAGCGGTCGTGGCTTGTCCACCTCCCAGACCTCGTTGAAGGCGTGCTCGACCATGCCGAACGTCGAGACGACCGTCCACAGCAGCAAGGACAAGCCGAAGATGCCCACTTTCCGCAGGTTGACCTTGGCGATCCGGTCGAAGATGTCGTTCGAAAGCTGGCGTGCCTGCCTGGCGAAGTCCTGCGCGGCCTGCCGCTTGGCCTCGATCTGCTGCGGGGACTGGTTCTTCTTCATGAACTCGGGAAGCTTCTCGGGGCCTTTCTCGAAGTTGGCGATCATCTGGTCCATGGTGACGTTGATCTTCTCGCGGGCGAAGTCTCCCAGACCGCAGGCGCGCGCGAGCAGGACCAAGAGGCAGAGTACCGGTACGAGCGACATCAGCGAGTAATAGGTCAAGCCGGCGGCGTGAAGGGCGCACCGATGGCGTGAAAAGCCGGAGAACGTCGCCTGGAAAAAGCGCATGAGCGTTACGCCGAAGCGCTTCCAGAAGGACAGCTTGCTGACATCGACTTCCCAGATGCCGTCCGTCGCATAGGTCTTGACTTGGGTTATCTTCTCTTTAAGTGACATGGTTCACCTGCTGTTTTCTGCGAACTGGAACATCTTACCATAACTTTGGCGTGCGGCGCAATTTGAAAAGGGGGCGCACGGGCGCGCTCAGCCGAAGAGCGATGGCTGGCGGTTGGCGGGGGCGAGGCCGAGGCGCTTCCACGCGAGGGCGGTGGCCATGCGTCCCTTCGGCGTGCGTTCGAGGTATCCCTCCATGATGAGGAACGGCTCGTAGGCCTCCTCGATGGTGTCGGGCTCCTCGCCCACGGAGACGGCGATCGTGGAGAG
>JAEEGH010024221.1_pt1 | contig 12271 bp, 13 predicted proteins | sample 9134181 | NCBI WGS metagenome assembly JAEEGH01 (sample SAMN16246544, study PRJNA631951) | gut metagenome | biome: gut microbiome; feature: rumen; material: DP-attached | host: Bos | place: Iran: Karaj | collected 2018-10
AATTGCCGATTCCAGCTTCCTTTAGCGCCCTTGCAACCTCATTATTGGGTGCTACGCCCATAGCAAGGACTACGTAATCTGCGGCAATTTTCTCTTTCTTACGAGACCGCAGATTTTCTATTGATACGCCATCTTTCTCTACAGAGCACAGCTTGGTACTCGTCAGGAAAAGAGCTCCATAAGGCCTTATCTTTTCCATGGCATCATCCACAAGCTGAAACCACGCTCCAGGTGCTATTTCTGGTGCCATCTCAAGGACTGTCACCTTATTTTGCGCGTTACAAAGCGCCTCCGTAACTTCAAGGCCTGTCATTCCAGAACCCACTACCACAACCTGTGAGTTTTGCACCTTTTCTTTTCCCAAAAGAATGTCTGGCGCTTCTATTACATTTCCCTCATGAATTCCAGGGATACTGGAAGGCCGTATTGGACGACCTCCTGCTGCCACAATGACAGCTTCTGGATTTAGCTCTTTTATCTTAGATACAGTAACTTCTGTGATTTCTTCTCCAAGGTGAATCCTTGCTCCAGCTTTTTCCGCTGCAGTTTTGAGGTCTTCGACAGACCAGTAGAGCCTTTCTTTATCTGGTCCTGCTGCCGCAGCAATGATCTGACCGCCGCACTTATCTGCTCTTTCGTAAACCTCAACATCAAAGCCTCTCATTGCCATAGTTTTGGCGGCTGTAAGGCCTGAAGGTCCGGCTCCTATAACTACAATCTTTCTTCCATTGCCATCCTTTGGCATGTTAAAATAGGCTTTCTCATTAGCTATGGACATGTTAAGAGCGCACTCTCCAGGCACTCCTCTGCCCGCATTGTTCATAAAGGATCTGATACAGTTAAGGCATCCAATACACCTCTGGATATCCTCGGGATGCCCTTCCATGGCCTTCCTTGCCCAATGAGGATCACAGATAAAGGTTCTTGCAGATGCTATGAAATCCTGCGTTCCTTCCTCAAGCTGCTTCTCAGCCTGCTCGGGAGTTCTGATAACATTAGCAGCAATTACAGGAATATTAACTGTCTCCTTGATAGCCTTGGCCAGATACTTGCGCCAGCCAGGCTCGTAGGTCGTTGGCTCAAGCCATCCGTTATAGACATCATAATTGGCACTTGAGACATTTATAGCATCAACCCCAAGCTCCTCAAGGCGTTTTGCAATTCTTTTACCAGTTTCAAGATCGTAGCCAACGCCAGGCTTACCAATCCTTGCGAACATCTCATCTACAGTGAGTCTTACAATAAGCGGATAATCTTTGCCGCAGCGCTGCTTTATTCCCACGACAATCTCTTCAAGGAATCTCATTCTGTTCTCAAAGCTGCCACCATATTCATCATTTCTTAGATTCGTATAGGGAGATAGAAACTGCTGAATAAGATAGCCATGGGCTCCATGAAGCTCAACAGCATCAACACCTGCTTTTTTGCATCTTTCTGCAGCATCTATAAAATCCTTTATAAGTGACTTAATCTCTTTTTTGCTCATGGCATGCAGCCTTGTGGCTCCATGAGGTGCTTTTGGACAGTTAGAAGGTGCCTGAACAGAGAAACTGATCCCTTTTTCCTCCATGCCAAGAAGCACAGGAGTACACTTATACATTAAATTCATAAATCCGGGAAAACGTTCTGCGATTGGGATAACCAAAGGCAAAGAATTAATAGAACTGGCAAGACCTTGTCTTCCAGCATGATGGAGCTGAATAGCAAACTTAGCTCCGTGACTGTGAATGCGCTCAACTAACTGGCGCATTGGCTCAATATGATAGTCATGGCTCATAGAAAGCTGCGTATAAGTCGCAGCTCCCGCCATGTCATTAACCCTGCAAATTCCAGGAATAATAAGGCCAACACCACCTTTGGCCCTCTCTTCATAATAATCGGATAGTCTCTGCGTTACCTTTCCACTGGGCTCACCCAGACTGAATTCCGCGGCGCACATGACTATCCGGTTCTTGACTTCCATGGTTCCAATTTTCATCGGTGAAAATAGAATGTCGTACATAGTTACCCCTCAATACTTATACACGCCCTAGAACCATTATATAATGTAAACTTTATTTTGTATAACTATTATCGCATTATAATCATGCAATAATCACAATTCTCAAGCCTTACCAACTCTGATCAGAGTTCTATAGAACTCAACTGCATCTGCAAGGTCATTATCATCTGGATGTCCCTTGCTGGTACCACCTACAAGCTTGAATGGTCCAAAAGTGTTGTAGCCGTGGCAGGTAAACTTACCTACTACCTCAGCATTCTTGCCCTTTATAGAATCATCCATGGATCTTGAGAAATCCTTATTCATGGCACTTGTCATGATGAAAAAAATCTTCTTGTTCTCAGGGAGGTTCTTCTGAGCAAAATTCTTAACCTGCTGATGGAACTGGGCTGCATAAATACCGCTGGCAAAGCCGATCAGATCATAGCCAGACATGTCTTTTTCCTGAACCTGTGTTGCGTCGATAAGCTCTACATCGAACTCCTTGGCAATAGCATCAACAACCTTCTTGGTGTTGCCATGATGTGTTGAAGCATAAACAATAGCTGCGTTGCTCATTTTGTAATTCTCCTTTTATATTAAGTTTCAATTTCCTGCATAGCTTTAGCAAACTCTTCCTGAAATTTTTCATTTTCTTCAAGATGCTTTTGTTTGCAGGTTAAAATCTTTTCTTTTGACAAAATCTCAGATGACAAAAACTTAAGGTTATCTGCTGCCTTCTGGCTCTTAAGTACTATCTGCTGAGAACTGCCTCCAACCATCAGAAGCTTCATAGCTTCTTCATCACTAAGAAACCCACTGGTTATGATTCCAAAGGTCTCATATATAGTATCATTTGCAATCGGCCCGATTATAAGGTCGTAATCTGCGTAGACATCCGGCCTCACGCGCCTATTAGCAAAAATATATTCAAACCACTCTTTGTTTCTCTCAAACTTTTTGACCTTGAGATCACTGTCATCAAGCGCGTACTGATTAATGATAATGTCAGCACCTGTCTTTTCCCTGACCCATCTGCTGGCAAATTCCTGATCATCAGTGGTATAAAAGCCCTGCCCAAAGTCGGCATTTTTCCTGCCATGGTGGACATCAGGTTTCTCTATAACATCGTAGCCTGCGTGATATAAATGCATCATAATCCGCTAACCCTCATAACTACTATAAAAACAGTATATTCCTCAACCAAGACCCACATCAAGAGCCATCATCAGAATAAATCCAAGTGCAAAGCTGATTGTTCCAATATTGGAATGCTGACCTTCTGACATTTCAGGAATCAGTTCCTCAACTACAACGTAGATCATGGCTCCGGCCGCAAAGCTCAGAAGGTAAGGCATTGTAGGAATGAGAAGACTGGAAGCTGCTATAACCAAAAGAGCTCCAATAGGCTCAACTATTCCTGACAGCATGCCATAAACAAAAGTTTTCCACTTAGGCACCCCCTCACCAAGAAGAGGCACAGCAACAATTGCTCCCTCTGGGAAGTTCTGGATCGCTATACCAAGCGCAAGAGCTATAGCGCCTGCAAAAGTAATAGCGTCATTTCCATACATCCATCCTGCACATACTATTCCAACAGCCATTCCTTCAGGCAGATTGTGAAGTGTTACAGCCAGAACAAGTTTAGTCGTTCTCTTAAGTCCGCTCCTCGGGCCTTCCTCCAGCTTATCCAAATGCATGTGTGGAGTAACCACATCCAGCACCAGAAGGAATACCATTCCTATTCCAAAGCCTATGGCTACAGGAATAAAACCGAGCTTTCCCATCTCCGCTGTCTGATCAAGCGCGGGAAGAAGCAAACTAAAAAACGACGCTGCGACCATGACGCCGGATGCAAAACCTGTAAGTGCTCTCTGTGTCTTTTCTCCCATTGTATTCTTAAAGAAAAAGACGCTTGCAGCACCAAGTGTAGTTCCTATAAATGGTATTAAAAGTATCTGCCACATAAGTCCTGTAAACATATATCCACCTTTCATCCATGAAAAAAGGCATATAGCAGCATTCCTGCGCCATATGCCTAAAACTGCTAATTTACTTACTTTTTCTTTGACTTACTAGTTGTGTTAACGTATACTGCAGCTCTGGATGAGAATTTAAGCTCATCTTTTCCATTTCTCTTAATAACTGCTCTTCCTATTCCCTTAGCTGTTCCATTGCGAACTGCTTCATTGAACATCTTACCAAGACGGGCTCTGACCTGAGCAGGAGTTTCCTTGATCTTATAATCTCTGATAACAACATTCACGTCTGCAAAGGTTGGCAGATCAGCAAGAGTGAATTCTTTGTCCATCTTTTTTCCTTCATCTACCATGTTGGAAATAGCTGCTCCGTAGTCATAAACTACTGATTTACCGAATTTTTCCTCCAGCATCTCGCAGATGTAGTAGTTAGCAGTTACATTCTCCTTCTTGGCAGCTTTCTCGATCTGATCATATAATGACTGGCTGATTGACAAATTAACTCTTGGCATATCCTGACCCTCCATAATACCCGTTAAATAGTCGCTATACAGTAATTATATGAGTGTCGTTCCGCCACGTCAACACTATCAAAGATACTTTTTATCAGTATTTCATTGATTTATGCTAATGCAGAAAGCTTCTGAGCAAGTCTGTCCTTAGGAACAGCTCCCATCTCGCTGTCTACAAGCTCACCATTCTTGATAAATGCAAAGAATGGGATGCTCATTACATTGTACTTGGCAGCAAGAGCTGGCTGCTCATCAACGTTGATCTTACCGACCTTAGCCTTACCATCAAACTCTTCTGCAAGACCTTCAACAACTGGTCCCATCATCTTACAAGGTCCGCACCAGTCAGCATAGAAATCAACAAGTACTGGTACATCACTATTCAAAACTTCTGCTTCAAAATTCTCACTTGTAAATCTGTATTCCATAATCTTCACCTATATACGCTCATCTGCGTCCTTTCATAAAAACCATAAATAAGAAAATCGAATTGCATTTTGTACAATTCGATTGTATCACATCTTTATTAATTTGCAAGCACTTTTTTCAAAATAATGTTAATTGATGCACGCACATATATTTACACTATAGAATACTGCATGAATTCATACTTAAGCTGAGTACCTTCAGCAATTCCCTCTGGTAAAAGAGCTCTAGCAACAAGCTTAAGATCATCAGACTCAATATCCGTTCTGCGTAAATTAGCATAGTCGCCGTCAATACTTTCTACTACATAAAACCAGGTTTCCATATCATCTCTCCTATCTCTTATTCTATATTCAGTACATTGTTTTCTAATTGTCTCATTAATATCAGAAAAGGCTCAGTTGTTCGTAATCTCTTTTACTCTCTAATAGAGGCATATCCATTGCCAACATCTCTTTGGCCGCATCTATATCGTACAACCAGTCCCTGACTCTCCCCTTCTCTATCATAAGAGGCATTCTGTCATGAACCTTGATCATAGATTCATTAGCCTTCGTAGTTAGTATAACAAAAGAATCTCTGTTATTGGACATTCCATAAAATCCAGCCAGATAAATCGGGCGCTTATCACTTCTGTAAAAAGTCACCTTATTCTTGTCCCTGTCCCATTCATAGAATCCTTCCGCAGGCATAACGCAGCGCCTGTGTGCCATACTGTCCGCAAACATCTGCTTATCCAGCGCAGACTCCGCTCTGGCATTGATCACAAGCTTCTTATCCTTGCCCTCAAGTCCCCAGAACATATTAGTCACACGGATTCCAGCCTTTGAACTGTCACTGGGTTCATATATGCTTCCGTCTATGGCCGCATCACTTGCTGTGTTCCTCACTGCAGTTAGCACCACAGGAGCCATGGCAGGCGTAAAGTCTCCTTCCATCACGTCAAAAGAGCCCATATCAAGCTCCAGATCCTCTTCCACCAGCTTTGAAGTTTTCCTCCAAAAATAATATCGTGCGCACATACCTATATTATAGAGCACACGCAACAATATTTGAATCTTGAGCCAGCAGAATTCTCTCAACTATGTACTTTGAACTTTTTTTCGAGATAAGAACTTCAGAAACACCGCTTGTGTTATTACGACATCAAATCGTCACTATATCAAACACTTATTACTGCTATTTTTCCAAAACTCTCTATCCAGCCGTAGCCTATTTTTTTCCTTACGGCCAAAATTCTCTTTTTCCTATTTTGATAGTAGTGAAGCACCAAAAAAAGACTAATAATCTAAGCGTGTCTACTTCCATAATTCCATTTTTTCAATTGCAGCCGTAAAATTCACTCTATCTCATGAGTATGTTTGACTTTAATCAAGTTTAAAGAGTGCTTTCTTACTGCTAGATTGGAGTTTTATGAATATCAGCAGTAAAGAAAAAAATGGGCTACTGCCCAAAAACAATTTTTACAAAAGCAGACGTAAAAATCTCTTTTAAAGCAATAAAAAACAATTGGCAAACCGTTTCCTCGCTCCAATATCATCACTTCTTAATATTTCCCATACACAAGAGGAGGAGTTTCAATCATAGACCTCTTTATAAATACCACCAAGAGCAAGAAGTAAGTCTTGGTCCAAATCCTCTTCCCCCAGGTCCTGGCATACTCTTTTCCTCCGTAAACTATGAACTGTACAGTATTTTCCTTGACTATACTATACGTAACCGATATCATTACTATATTATCGAAAAAATCTATCTGCAAGAAGTCTATTTTTTACCACGAACCCTGAAAACTTAATACAAAATTATTTTCCGAATGCAAACCCGTATGGGTATGTAAAAAATATTTTTATATAAGGAGATATGGTATGAAAGGTTTTGCAATGCTCAAAATCGGCGAAGTAGGCTGGATTGAGAAAGAACGCCCAGCATGTGGTCCTATGGACGCAATTTGTAAGCCATTGGCTATCGCAATTTGCACATCAGATGTCCACACAGTATGGGAAGGTGCAGTAGGTGATCGTCACAACATGATTCTCGGCCACGAGGGATGCGCTGAGGTCGTTGAGGTCGGTTCAATGGTTAAGGATTTCAAGCCAGGTGATAAGGTACTCGTTCCTGCTATTACTCCTGACTGGAACTCACTTGAAGCACAGGGTGGATTCTCTATGCACTCAGGCGGCATGCTTGCTGGTTGGAAGTTCTCCAACTTCAAGGATGGTCTTGATTCTGAGTTCTTCCATGTTAATGATGCAGATGGTAACCTCGCTCACATGCCTGAAGGCATGACACTCGAAGATGCTTGTATGCTTTCAGACATGGTTCCTACAGGTTTCCACGGTGTCGAACTTGCTGATGTACAGTTCGGTGATACAGTTCTTGTAATCGGTATCGGACCTGTTGGTCTTATGTCAGTTGCAGGTGCTCGTCTCCGTGGCGCATCTCGTATTATTGCAGTTGGTACACGTCCTACATGTGTTGAGGCTGCTAAATTCTATGGCGCTGATGATTTTGTCAGCTACAAGAACGGAAAAATCGAAGATCAGGTTCTTGCTATGACTGATGGTCAGGGCGTAGACAGAGTTATTGTTGCCGGCGGTGGTGTTGATACTTTTGAATCTGCTGTAAAGGCTCTTAAGCCCGGCGGAAGAATTGGTAACGTAAACTATCTTGGAAGCGGCGATTTCGTAACTGTACCTCGTGTTGAATGGGGTGTAGGTATGGGACACAAGGTTATCGCTGGTGGTCTTATGCCTGGTGGAAGACTTCGTATGGAGAAGCTTGGAGCACTGGTTTCTTCAGGCAAGCTCGATGTTAGCAAGCTTTCAACTCATGTATTCCATGGATGGGAGCATATTCCAGAGGCTCTTCAGCTTATGAAGGACAAGCCTGCTGATCTTATCAAGCCTGTTGTTATTCTTGATAACCAGCCTTGATAGAATAAACTGAATTTTATAGAATTAGAAGGACGGTCATTGGCCGTCCTTTTATGATTGGCGTTAAGGAGTAGCGATTATATGAAGATTTTACTGATCTCGGGATTTCTTGGAGCAGGTAAAACCACATTTATAAAAGAGCTGATAAGGCAGACTGATGTTAAGGCTGTTGTCATGGAAAATGAATATGGCGATAACAACCTTGACTCTTTAGATATACAAAATGCTGCAAACAAAAAAGATGAGCTGAAGGTACTTGAGTTCATGGAGGGGTGTGTATGCTGCACCATGAAGGACAGCTTTGTAAATTCAGTTTTTGCGATATACTCATCCCTTGAACCGGAGTACCTTATCATCGAGCCCACAGGAGTTGGAAGACATAGTAACATCCTTTCGAATCTGTCGCCTCTTCTTGGGGATAGGATCACACTTCTTAAGCCTTGCGTTATAATATCTCCAGAGGGATATGATGAAAACATGAGGCAGTGGCAGGCTCTTTATGAAGACCAGGTTAAAAATGCCCAGGTTGTGGTTTTTTCCAAGTGTGAGAACACAGACCCTGATATAATTCGACGAGTTTCTGACAGGGTAAAAGAGCTAAACCCCAATGCAGAGATTATTTCCACCCATTATTCCAGAATGGAAGAGAGTTGGTGGAATGGCCTTTTGGATATTGGGGCATCTGAAACCATGGGCGAGCTGCCAAATGATGAAGGCAGTGATATTTCTTTTGCCCAGGTCAGCGTGTCAAAAGCAGGACTTCACAATGTGGGAGAGCTAGTGACATTCCTTGAGGACTGCCTCCACGGCGAGTTTGGAAAAGTGGCAAGAGCCAAGGGGACTTTGTGGGTTGATAATGAGTTCCTGCGATTTGACCTGGCTGATAGAATGTATCTGATAACAGGATCTGAAGATGACAACTGCCAGTGTGTGGTCATAGGTCAGGGACTTGATGAAAAGAAGATAAAGGGAAGGTTAAGCCCTGGAAGGAAAACGCTAAAACGTTGATCAAAGGAGACTTATCATGAGCGTAGAAGCATATTTAAATCCGGATTTTACAGCTGCTAAGAAGCTTTTATTTCTTTTGGTGACAGCTACCCTGATTGGGATTGGAATAGGGTTTATATATCTTGTGTCTTTACTTGTTCTTGGAAGAGATATACCGGTGGGGAACAGAAGGCAGGCAGTTCTTGGAGCGCTGGAAGACAAGGTGCAGAGATTTTTTGAGATGATAATCGCAGGTACTTCCGTTATGTCTTTTTCCTGTGCTTATGTTATCATCAACCATGTGAACACTTTAGTACAGTCAGGGGTGGCAGGTAATCTGACGCCTGTGGAACAGCGCCTTATTGAGGCCTGGACAGATGGCAAGGACTTTGTGCTGCTACTTCTTATCTGTTTATCATGTGTGATCAATACAATTCTGGATTCGCTGATCATTCCCTTAAAGAAGCTGTCCAAGGCTGAAAAGGCCACCATGAGGATGCTGGCGATGTTCTATGTCATAATCCTTCTTATGTACCTTAACTACATAGGGGATGAAAGTCAGTACAGCCCGGTTATGATGTACTATTTCGGACTGATGATAGGTAGGTTTGTTTACTTTGATGCTTCCTTTAAGGACTTCCTTCAGGCACTAAAGAATATGTTCTTTAACCTGCCATATATGGCACTTAATCTGGCTCTGACAGGCGCACTGTGTGCCTTTGGCTTTGGAGTTGGATATTTCCTTGAAAGAAATTACTTTATCATGGGTATTTTCTATACACACTTGTTTATGCTTGTCTGCATATTTGTGATCCATCTTGTGTGGATGATCGTCAAATGTGCCAGCAATAAAGATAAAGAATAATAGGTATTATGGAGGATGTTAGTATGAGAAAGTTATTAGTTGTGATTGACATGCAGAAGGACTTCGTTGACGGAGCTCTTGGCAGCAAGGAGGCAGTAGCCATTGTTCCTAATGTTGTTGAGAAGATTAAGAGCTACGACATAAAAAATGTATTTGCCACAAGAGATACACATCAGGAAAATTACATGCAGACCCAGGAGGGAGCTAATCTTCCAGTACCTCACTGCATAGAGGGAACTGAAGGCTGGGAGATCGACAAGGAGGTTGCTAAGGTTCTTGAGGGAGCAACCATCATCAACAAGCCTACTTTTGGCTCAACTATTCTTGCTGATGAAATAGCTCAGATCGCAGCAAATGAGGAGATTGAGATAGAACTTGTGGGCCTCTGCACAGATATCTGCGTTGTTTCAAATGCGCTTATCCTCAAGGCTGTAATGCCAGAAGTTAAGATATCTCTTGACTCAAAGTGCTGCGCCGGAGTAACACCACAAAAGCACGAAGCAGCTCTTGAGACCATGCGTTCCTGCCAGATCAACGTGATGTGACATATATGTACAATTTTACTTTAATGCTTTAAAGTAAGTTGTGCATCTTTTATACTTTTTGTGTGATAATCAGACAAAATATGTACAAGATTTTTGTTAATAAGTACAAAAAATAAAAAATATATAAACAACCCTATTGCATTTTGCACAAAGTGGCGATATGATTAGTTTGTCGTTAAGAACTGACCGATAGTCGAGATTGTTATATTTGGATTCTTGGAAAGTTAACGGTGACAATATGATCAGTCATTATTTAAAAATTATAGAGAGCCTTGAGAAAAGAGTAAGGGTTAAATGAGGGAGAACCTCATTTTACTTTGTTTGCTCTTTTTTTATTTGACTTATTGAGTATGAAAAATCGTGAATTTATTAACAAGATTGAGATAAATCCTATCATCGCTGCAGTGAAAAATGATGAAGGACTAGAAACAGCACTTACAGAAGATGTGGAGATCATCTTCGTGCTATACGGGGATATATGTACGATCTCAGGAATAGTAAAAAAGATAAAACAGGCCGGTAAGGTGGCTATGGTCCATGTTGACCTCATAACAGGGCTTAATAATTCCAAGGATGTGTGCCTTGATTTTATCAAGAATAACACAGAGGCCGACGGTATCATCACTACTAAGAGTAACCTAATAGCTCACGCAAAAGAGCTTGAGCTAAATACAGTTCTTAGATACTTCATCCTGGACAGTATGGCACTTCAGAACATTGAGAAACAGGCAAAGAGTCCTGGTGTAAGGCCAGACATCATAGAGTTTTTGCCAGGCATTGTTCTTCCTAAGATGATAAAGAGGATCAACAAGGTCAGCAGAGTTCCGATAATAGCCGGGGGGCTTATAGCGGACAAGGAAGATGTTATGAATGCTCTGGATGCCGGAGCGCTTGCAATCTCGACTACCAATGAGATGGTCTGGGGGCTTTAAAGAGAAGTTAAAGCGAGAGAGCTTTAAAAATTTTTTTTCACAAGAAAAAAGGAGGGTTTAGTAATGGCAAAGTACGTTATGGCATTGGATGCAGGTACAACTAGTAACAGATGTATCCTCTTCAACGAGAAAGGTGAGATGTGCTCTGTAGCTCAGAAAGAGTTCACACAGTATTATCCTCAGCCAGGTTGGGTTGAGCATGATGCTAATGAGATCTGGCAGACACAGCTTTCAGTTGCTCGTGAAGCAATGCAGAAGGTTGGGGCAACTTACACAGATATCGCTGCGATTGGTATCACTAACCAGCGTGAGACCACGATCGTTTGGGAAAGAGCTACAGGTAAGCCTGTGTATCACGCAATCGTATGGCAGTGCCGTAGAACAGCTGATATGAAGGAAGAGCTCCTTAATAAGTATCCTGGAATCGACAACACAGCATACAACAAGACAGGTCTTGTATTTGACCCTTACTTCTCAGGAACAAAGCTTCGTTGGATCTTAAACAACGTTGAAGGCGTTCGTGAAAAGGCAGAAAAAGGAGAGCTTTGCTTCGGTACAGTTGATTCATGGCTTATCTTCAAGCTCACAAAGGGCAAAGTACACGCAACTGACTATTCAAATGCTTCAAGAACAATGATGTTCAACATCAACACAGTTGATTGGGATGATGAGCTTTGCAAACAGCTTGAAGTTCCTAAGAGCATGCTTCCTAAGGCACTTCCTTCAAGCTCAACAGAGTTTGGTGAGACAGATCCTGAATTCTTTGGCGGACCTATCAAGATCGCAGGCGTTGCTGGTGACCAGCAGGCAGCTCTTTTCGGACAGACATGCTTCGAGTCAGGTATGGCTAAGAACACATATGGAACTGGATGCTTCATGCTTATGAACATCGGAACAAAGCCTCAGTTCCCTAACAACGGACTTCTTACAACTATCGCTTGGGGTCTTGATGGAAAAGTTGAGTACGCTCTTGAGGGATCTATCTTCGTAGCAGGCGCTGCTATCCAGTGGCTCCGTGACGAGGTTAAGATGGTTGATACATCACCTGATTCAGAGTACTTCGCAACTCAGGTTGAGGATACAAACGGATGCTACGTAGTTCCTGCATTTA
>JAEEGH010024222.1_pt1 | contig 12271 bp, 10 predicted proteins | sample 9134181 | NCBI WGS metagenome assembly JAEEGH01 (sample SAMN16246544, study PRJNA631951) | gut metagenome | biome: gut microbiome; feature: rumen; material: DP-attached | host: Bos | place: Iran: Karaj | collected 2018-10
ACAAGATTGGATTTGAGATATCGGGGTATGTGCTTATGTTAGGGGTTGCGCCTCTTATTTCCGGAATTGTTGGGTTTCTTACCGCTTTTGTGGGCGTAGGACTATTCTTAAATAATGCATTTACTTCGGGAGTATATTCTGTAATGAATAGTGCAGCTGCTTCTTTAGGAATGATACACAGCGTGGCTTTTTCGCTGGTGATAATTGCGTTGACTTTGTCTCTTGCAAGGAAGAAGTATGAGAATGGGGTTGTTGAGGAGTAAGAAGGTTGTGGCGGTTACACTGGCGCAGGTTATAGTGTATTATTTTGTGATGGTGAAGTATTCGAAGTAGGGAGGAAGATAAGTGGAGAATAAGGGTAAAGTTTGGAAGATTGTGGCGATATGTGGTGCTGTTTTGGCATTATGTGCGATTATTATTGGAGTAATCTTTGCGGTGTCTAAGAGGCCGCAAAATAAGCCGCAGCAGCCGGCCATAACAACTTCTTCAGTGCAGGAAACTGAGGATGTGATTCCGGGTGTGACAGGTGAAGTTATAGAGGAGCCGAAGGATGAGCTTTCATGCTGGAATGATCTTGAAGCTAAGAAGGCGTTAATTGAGTATGTTGAGAATGTTACGGCGCCGAACAGCGAGGATTTTATTCCATTTGAAAACAGGGTGGCGGTTTTTGACATGGATGGTACTTTAGTGTGCGAGACGGATCCGTACTATTTTGATCATCTTTTGCTTGTGCACAGGGTTTTAGAGGATCCTGATTATAAGGATAAGGCTTCTGATTTTGAGAAGGATGTTGCTACAAGGCTTCAGGCGAAGTTCAATGGTGAGGATGTTGAGGTTTCAATGACTGAGCATGGACAGGCTGTGGCATCTGCATTCAAGGGGATGACCCTTGATGAGTTTGAGGAGTATGTTGAGGATTTCCGTAATCAGCCGGCTCCGGGTTATGAAGGCATGACAAGAGGTCAGGCTTTCTATCTTCCGATGATTCAGGTTGTTAATTATCTTCAGCAAAATGGGTTTGAAGTGTACATTGTAAGTGGTACAGACCGTTTTATTATGCGAGGCCTGTGTGAGGGAATGATTGAGGTTCCGCGTGATCACCTTATTGGCTCTGATATGTCATTAGTGGCTGAGGAACAGGGTGATACAGATGGTCTTGAGTATACGTTTGATGATGATGATAAGCTGGTACTGGGCGGGGATTTTATCATTAAGGATTTAAATATGAATAAGGTTACGGTTATTGCGCAGGAGATTGGGGTGCAGCCGGTGCTTTCCTTTGGAAACAGTTCGGGGGATGCGGCCATGGCGGAATATGCCACAAGCAATAATCCGTATAAGAGCCTTGCGTTTATGATTTGCTGCGATGATACCACTCGTGAGAATGGTAATGTTGAGAAGGCTGAGAAGATGAAGGCTATGTGCGAGGAGTTTGGATGGATTCCGGTGTCTATGAAGGATGACTGGGGAACGATTTATGGGGAAGGTGTTGAGAAGAAGTAGGTTAAATAGATGCTCGTAGGGGGATAATGCAGATGGGTTTTTTCAACGTTCAGGAAATTACCGGAGTAAATAAGACAAAATTACTTAATTTCAGGAATTCCATAGGCGAGGCCGTTCGTCATGGAACTGAGATTTCGTTCGCCGACAGGGATATCAATTATTCGCTGAAGCTTCAGAATGAGCGACTGGCAGAGAAAGGGATTGATTTAGAGACAAAAATCTACAACCGCGACGTGGACGGAAACAAATTTATGTCCGGCAGAAAATGGAAGGACAGCCACTACGAGAGCACTATGTGCTTCAGCTGGTGTGGTATTAAAAGAACGGTTAAAAAAGATGGCAAATGGCGTTATACCGATAACAAAAAGACCGTAATATACGAGACGGTAACGGATGTGGTTTCGGGCGCACATCCGGACGACGATGCGTTCAACTGTCCGAACTGCGGTACGGTTTCGACTGTCGCAGGTCTTCAGGATGGCTGCGCCTACTGCGGAACCAAATTCCAGATGGATGATTTGTTCCCGAAGGTAAGCTCCTATTATTTCCTTGATGATGTCGGAATGAGCAAAAAAGAATTCTTGCTTGGATATCTGCCGTTTTACTTTATTACTGCAATTGCATTATATGTTTTATCATGCTATCTTCGTGGAGAAGTCTACCTGCCGCATAATCTGATTCATTATAAGGGGTACCTGATTGGCACTCTGATTGGTATACCTCTTGGCAGTATCCCATTAGGATATGTGTTGTATGCTTATTTCCTGGTTATTCGCATGATTGTCAAGGCTATTTTATCCGTTGGCAAAATGGGCACTGCGGGTTCAAGACGGGCTTTCGAATCCAGAATGAGAAAAATAAGCCCCGAGTTTTCTTATGAGTATTTTACAAGTAAGGCTATTTCCTTAATTAAGACAGCAATCTATTCGAAAAATCCGCAGGATTTATTATTCTATACCGGTGGAGAACTCGATCCGAAGATGAAAGACATCATTGATTTAAACTACGGTGGTGCGCTTGGGTGTAAAAAGTTTAAGGATGAAGGGAATATGGTGCGCGTTGTGACAAAGGCGTATTTTGATGTTCTTTATGCGAAGGGAAATCACATTTATTCCAAAAGCCAGGTCTTTGCTGCAACATTCGTAAGAAGGACTGATTTACCGGTTAACTTAAATTTCTCCATGACGAGAATCCAGTGTCCGACATGCGGTGCAAGTTTTGATGCGACAAAAAATAAAAACTGTCCGTATTGTGGTAATGAGTACGAAATCACCACGGATGACTGGGCACTTGTGGAGCTTAAGTATAATTAAACGTGCGAGAGAAAGGAGATATTTCTTATGAGAGATGAATTATTGAAGGGTTTAAGTGAAGAGCAAAAGAAGAAGGTAGCTGAGTGTAAGAGTCCTGAAGATGTGCTGGCGCTGGCGAAGGCTGAGGGTGTGGAACTTAATGATGAGCAGCTTGAGGCAGTAAGTGGCGGATGTGGTGGTAGTGAAACAAAATGTCCAAAATGTGGAAGTTCAAATTTCAAAGTTGTTTCTTCAGTGAATATTAACCATGGTGGCAACAATGGTACTTCTGAAACTTTGTATACGTATCGCTGTCTTGATTGTAATCACAAATGGGAAGACAAAGTGTAAATTAGATATAAGGAAAGATTTGAAAATAGTTCAGAAAAACTTTGAAAACAGTTTTTAAATTAGGAGGGATTATTATGAGAAAAGAATTATTTGCCGGGTTAAGTGAGGAGCAGATAAACAAGGTAATGAATTGCAAGAGTGCTGAAGAGGTGCTTGCGCTTGCAAGGGCTGAGAATATGGAGTTAAATGATGAGCAGCTTGAGGCAGTAAGTGGTGGCGCATGCGATCCTGATGCTTTTAATTGTCCAAAGTGTGGAAGTAATAATTACACGCAGACAGGTACTGTTGGACAGTATCATTGCAACAATTGCAATACTGACTATGATTTATATGATATTAAAGATCAAATAGAAAAAAGCCTTAACAGACCGGGTATGGGTATGGGTATGGGTGCAGTTCAATAAGGAGATATTACATAATAATTTATAATGATTTAATAAGAGAAGCTTCGCTGTGAGGGCGGGGCTTTTTGCATGTTGCGGTTTTGTTATATTTGGTTTGATAAGATACGCTCATAAGGGTTATAATGATAACGTAGGTTTTGCGAAGGAGGGCTAAAATATGCCAAAATATGTTTTTGATTTAAAGGTAAGCGAGAATATTCCAAGTGAAGAAGTGATTCGTGCGGAAATGAAGAAACTTCACTATACTCAGGGGGCAATTGATGGATTATTAATTGCAATTGAGAAGGTTAATACTATCATTGCCTTTGGTAAGCAGAAGGCGGGTAATGATAAATATTATAATACGCTTAATAATGATCAGCAGACGGGTATTTTTAGAACTAATTCTATGCTTCAATCAGGACTTAATTTCAATGTTCGTAAGACAGAAGCGGCTGATTATGAGGAGGATGTAAATCAGCTTAATCAGTATCTGGATAAAGTATTAAATCAAAGAGAACTTAAAAAATTCGCAAAAACATATGTTAAGCTGGTAAAGGCTGTGGAAGAGCCTAAGGAAGATGTAAAGGTTGAGGAGAAGGCTAAGGAAGATGTAAAGGTCGAGGAGAAGGCTAAGGAAGATGTAAAGGTAGATGCAAAGGCCGGGGTTGAGATCATTGAAGAGGATGCAGATGAACTCTTTGAGAGAACCTTTGTTAATCTTAATAATATAGCAGAAAAAGAGAAGCAGAATGTAAATGAGAATGAGAATGAGTTTGAGGAAGAGATTGAGGAAGAAGTTGTATACGATAATATCATCAATCTTAATGTAATCGAGGATGCTCAGAAGAAGGCCGAGGAAGAGAAGAAGATTCAGGCGGCGAAGGAAGAAGAGAAAAAGGTTGATGATGGAGTTGAGAGAAAGGCTGTAATCATTGAGCCTCCAAAGATTAAAGAATATAACCTGGAATTTGATAAGGATGGCCATTTGATTATTCAGCCACCAAATCCTAATCTTTTCAAGGATGAAGAGAAAAAGTCAGAAGATAAGAAGGATGTTGATAACAAAATCAACGATGACAATAATATCAACAATGACAATATTATTGAAGATAATAATGTAACTATTGACGAAAACGGGGATTTTGTCATTGATAATGTTGGTCTGAATCCTGCCGGTGTGTATAATAATATTTCGGAAGATGAACTTGACAGAATTAAAGCTTCTGAAGCTAATCTTAATGAGAATCTCTCAATGTATGATTATATTGAAAGAATTCAGAGAAACGGCTTTAAGAACAAAGATGTCAAGAATCTTAATGATGATGAAAAGCAGAAATACATTGATGATATTCTCAAAATCATGGCCGCGCGTTATGTGGCTCATGCTGAAAGGGGAAATAAGAATCATAAACTTGAAAGAAGTCATACAGATGTTGCAGATGTTATCGATACAGTAATTGATTTTAGGAATGATGATACATTTGCTCAATTTATCGATGAACTTAAGGAAAATCCAAAGATGCTTAAGCAGGCAATGGAGGCTGCGACTTCCGGACATGGCGGAAAAATGGATGAAATGTTTAAGAAATTCGTAGTTAACATGGATCCGGGATATATGAAGAACACTCAGATTCTTAGCCGTTATATGCCAACAATCAGAGAGCGTATTGATGTCTTAAAGAAAAAGATTGAGCAGCGTAAGGCAGCTGAAAAAGAGATTAAGTCCATAGAGAAAAAAATGGATGAAATTAGAAATGATGAAGATAGAGATGATGAAAAATTTGAAAAGCTTGGCGAAAGAAAGAGCGATCTTGAGGAAATAGTTGAAGATAATGCAGATTATATGATTGTTTCTGAGATCCTTACTTTAAGAAATATGGCTAATGCTCATCGTGGTAAGAAGGCATCTCTTGATAAGCCGATTCCTGTTTCGAATAATGAATCACTGAGTGATACCGTTACCGGTATGTGCACTGATAAGGTTTTGCGTAATCTTATTGAAAAGGATGATAAGGTGGTTAAACTTGCCCTTACAGGTCATGGCGGTGAAATGGTTGCTTATCTTCGTGAGAAGATGCTTAACAATAAGAATACCAGCAAGCCATTTAAGGCAGCGCTTGAAATGAATACAATTTCTCATCAGATGGATAACATATGTAAAAAAGCAGGTGAGCTTACTGAGGAGTTTAAAGAGGCAGAGGTAGAAGACAAAAAGGACCTGGTTGATGATGGAAAGACGCTGATTCAGAAGTATATGATTCTTGCTTCTCATGTATGGAATAAGAATCTTGATAATTCAGAGGCGAAGCTGTATGAAAAGGATACACCTTGGTTTGAACTTGCGGCTGTGGACAACGGGAATTTTGACAAAGGTTTCAAGGAATTCTTTAAGGATTTCAAGAGCGCAGATATAGTTAAGGCGCTTGAGATTATTAATGAACATCAGGATCCAAAGCGTGTTAAGACTGCGCTTTCAGAATACAAGGTTACAGTTGTGGATGCAAGAAAGGTTAATGCGCCTAACAGAACAGGAGTTAATAAGGCTAATCCTCAGCGTCAGGCCGGTATGGGTGGAAAGAAAAATTAATATCTTTTTAGAGTGAGAGGCTGTCCTTCGGGGCGGCCTTTTTTTTCGTGGGTTGATGATGGCGATGTGGAGGGGAGTGTGAGGATGGGGAGATGTGGGTGATTGTGGAGGGCGGTAGGAAAAAGTAGGAAGAAGTAGGATAAAGTAGGAAAAAGTAGGATAAAGTAGCATAAAGTAGGAAGGGCGGGAGTATTGTGCCGGAGGGTTATGTGGGGTAATATTGAGATATATTAGTAATCTTAAGGAGGATTAGGGTATGAGGAGGATGGTTGAGGAGTTTATTGAGAGGGAGTATGGGGCGAAGGCGGAGTATCTGTGGAGGAATTATCCGGAGTATGCTGTGTTTCGTCATGGAGATAATAATAAGTGGTTTGCGGTAATTATGAGGGTGCAGTATAAGAAAATTGGGATGTACTCGGATAGTTACGTGGATGTGATTGACCTTAAGATTGATGATATGTTTTTCAGGGATACGCTGCTTAAAGAGGAGGGGATTTATCCGGGATATCATATGAATAAGGTTAACTGGATTACGGTGGTTCTTGATGGGAGCGTGGATTATAAAAAGGTTTGTAATCTGATTGAGGAGAGCTACGTAGCGACGGCGTCGAAGCCTAAGAAGGAAGAGATGAGGGCGCCGAAGGACTGGATAATTCCGTCGAATCCGAAATATTACGATGTGATTAAGGCTTTTGAAGAGTCGGATGAAATTAACTGGAAGCAGGGGCGTGGCATAAAGAAGGGGGATATAGTGTATCTTTATGTGGGGGCGCCTGTGGCGGCGATTCTGTATCAGTGCGTGGTTACTGAGACGGATATACCTTATGAATTTAATAATGGGAAACTGACGATTAATTCGCTTATGAAGATAAAGCTTCTTAAGACGTATGCAGGTAATAAGTTTACGTTTAAGAAGCTGAAGGAAAAGTATGGAATACTGGCGATTCGTGGGCCGAGGGGGCTGACGAACTCGCTGAAGGCTGCGCTGGAGAGAGTGAAGTAGCAAGGAAGCGTGGGCCGGGCGTGCGGGTGTGCGGAACAGTGGGTGTGCGGTGCGTGGGTGCTGGGCGCGGAAAACATTTAAAAAACCGTAGGTACAGGTGTATCTACGGTTATTTTTTGTATGTGAACTTATGAATTACTGGTTGGCAGGCTGGTGGATTGTCTGGGTCTGGGCTGTCTGTGGAAGGGCTGCTTCGCGGAAGTTGTCATCTGACAGGCTTAAGAATAATATGCCGAATGCCATGAGGATGAAGATGGCGCCGCCTGCGATAATCCAGACTGCCTTACGGTTACTGAAATCCCATCTTAAGTGTGATGGGTCTGACGGGTCAACTAAAATGGTGGTTTCAACATTCATTGGAGGCACATTGCCACCGCTTTCATAGACATCATCAAATGCGATATATTCCAAACCACCATATGTGTATTTAAATACCGGGGAGCGTGAAATTCTGGTGCCTCCTGAATTATTATTACTACTACCGGATATGCTGTATCCGATGCATGTGGCAGGAGTTGATACTGTGCATCTTCGGCCATAGATATAGAAGTTATATACTGCAATAACAATAAAGGATGCGCCCATAAAAATGAAAGCGGTAACCATTATTATAATAATCATAAAGAGTATGCTTTTGGTTAGTGCATATGACAGGAGTGCAGATAAGGCTACAATAAGAGCGCCTATTCCTAAGCTTACTAAAGAAACCTTTGTAACCGGACTAGACGGACGTTTAACTCTTGGAGTTGAAAGTTCAGACTTAACCATACTAAAAAGCTGACTGATACTTGGTTTGCCCGGCTGATCCCAGAAGAACTGATCGCGATAGTTTTGATTATATATCATAAGTAAAACCCCCTTTTCTGTGTAATTTAAGGTCATTGTAGCATTTTATGAGTGCGATGCCAAGTGGACCGGGGTAATGTGCATCTTTTGAAGGAATGTGAAGGTGCGGTGGGGGAAGGGATGCCAGGTGGACCGGGGGAATGTGCATCTTGTGTCAGTGTGGACGGTGCGGTGGGGTGCCAAGTGGACCGGGGTAATGTGCATCTGAAGGTGCGGTGGGGGAGGTGCGTGAAGGTGCGGGGTGGTGGCGGAGATTTTGTTGCGTTTTTGTTGCATCTTTGGGTATAAGATTAGGTCATAAAGTGGTATAATAAATTTGTTTGGTTAAAAGGAGGAATGAAATTATGCCTGGATTTGATAAAGAAATTAAATGGGAATTTGATGAGTATCCAACTGATCAGGAAATAGAAGCCAGATTAAAGGCGAATAATTATCCTGATGGAGTCTGGTTTATGATGCAGGAGACTGTTCGTTCAATCAAGGTAATGATTGAAAATTGCAAGGTTCTGGCTCGTATGAATTCAGATTCTGAAAATAATTATTCGAATTACGCTAAGGATGAAGAAAAAGAATTAATCTCCAAAGGAACACATTATCTTAATTATGCAGGTAAAAATGTAGTTGATAAAGCAGACGCAGATGCTTTTTCCAATGAATTTCAGGAGTATTATGAAAAACTGACAGGTTATATGGATAAGACTAAATTCCTTAAACTTGGTGATTTAGATAATAATAATGTTGATCCGGGTATGGAAGATGATTTAAATCTGGATGACTTTAATATAGAGAATGATAATGAGAATATCATTGTGAACGAGGAGCCGAAGGAAGAAAAGGTTGATGAGATCAAGATCGAGGAGCCGAAGGAAGAGAAGAAAGAAAATAAAATCGACGAAAGAGCAGCTCTTGACAGAAAGGCAAAGGAACTTTATGACGAGTTCATGAAGCTTCCTGCATATCCGATTGATATTAAGAATGAGGTGGCATCTACTCTTCAAACAATTGAAGAGGAGGCAAATGAAAATGGTGGAATTAAGCATACCATGATGTATGGTGCATGTATGCAGGTTATTGCAAATTGCCTTAAAAAGATTCCTGCCAATGACAGACCACAGCCAATCAGGGATTTTATCAATCATGTTAATGCATATAATAAAGAGCCTGAAGAGATATATACAAGTGATGCTCCTTCAGTAGATGATTATTTAGAGAGATATGATCCGTTAATTAATCAGGCAAAGTATGACATGATTAAGGAAAATCCGGAAATGCACGGAGTAATGGGTCTGGATAATGTGGATAATCTGATGGATAACAGCAATCTTATTTTGGATAATGTCCGTTTCTATGATGATGTAGAAGGATATGAGCCGGAGAGAGTTAATGCTGCAAGATATATTGAAGAAATCAGAGACAAAGGTTTCAAGGAAACAATTGTAAGCAGATTAAGTGATGAGCAGAAGGAAGATTATTGTGAGAAGTTCTTCAAAATAATGGTAACCAGAATGCTGGTTAATTCAAAAAGAAATAAGGGCTCTTCACTTGAGAAGGATCTTCCTGTAGCAGATATTGATATTTTTGTTGAGCAGAACAAGGATAATGAGATATTTAAGGGATTCTTTGAAAGTCTGAAAAATGACAATGACAAGATGCTTACAGCAATTCTTGGAGCACAGAGAACCCCGGGACACGGCGGTAAATTAGATGATATGTTTAAGGAATATATTCTTAACTTACCTCCTGGACGATTAGACAATGATGCAATGTTTGACAGATGGCTTCCTACTGTGAAGGACCGTATCGAAAGCATTCAGAATCAGATTAAATTACGTACTGAACGTGTGAAAAAACTTGATTCAGTCGAAGCAAAACTTTCAGATTGCCAGGAAAAAGGAAAACATCCGGGTAATCTTCTTCAGAAAAAGGAAGAACTTCTAAATCAGATAGAAAATGTTAGTGTTGATCGTGCAGCAGCAGAGATTCTTGTTCTTAGAAATATGGCAAAGGCCAACAGAAAGAAGAAAGAAACTCTTAATATAAAGGTTCCTACAAGTCTGGATACCAAGCTGATTGACACTGTTATTGAACTTGATGATCATGGAGTTTTTGATGTATTAAACTATGATAATCCAAATAATCGCAACCTTTGGGCTTTACTTACTGAAGGACACGGTGGAGCATTTGTTGAAGCATTAAGAGCAAAGAATGAAGAAATAGTCAACCCTGGTCATGAAAATGAAGTTGAAAAGCATTTATATAAGAATACCATTAAGCAGACACTTAAGGATATGGGAACTGAGGCTGATTATGTTCTTGAAGACCTGAAGGAAACAGGTGTGGCCGGATTGAAGGATGCGAAGATTTTTATTCAGAAGTATTTCTTCCTTACAACAAGCGTGTGGGACAGAAACACAAATACAATTAATCAGAATCTTTTGAAAACAGACACACCTTGGTTAGAACTTAAGAAAATAGATGAGAAGGGACTTAATTACAATAAGGACTTCAATAACTTTATAAAGGTTTTTGGATATAATGACTTAAAGGGTGCACTTAAAGTCATAAAGGATAATGCAGATAAACCACTTGAGGTAAGAAATCAGCTGAATACAATGCGTAATACCATAGTTCAGAGAATGCAGAATGAACAACAGCAGATGCATCATGAAGCACCAAAGAACCAGGCCGGAAAAGGCATGAGACCGATGTAATATAGTAAAATGTAATTTGTAAATGTTAATGGACTGCGAGAGTAGTTATTGATAAAGGAGAACAATTATGCCTAATTTTCTTAATTCATTTAAAATCGATGACTTTATTGACAGAAAGAACAGAAAGAACAAGAGGCTTCTTTCGGAGTGTGAAATAACAGAGCTTAATCAGCTCAAAAGGGGTTTGCTTGCCTTCTATATCAAAGATAAGAAGGCTTCTTATGATGCGTATGAGCCTGTTGTAGAAGAATTAAAAACACAGAAAAAAGAACTGGACAAGCATCAGGCTGAACTTGATAAAGTCAGGACCAAGCATCTTAATGAGATGAAAGACGCTCAGAAAGAAGCGGCTGACATTAAGGCTAAAAATGAAGCTAAGCGCATGGAAGAAGAGGCCAAAATCAAAAAAGAGGCTGATGAAAAAGCAGGTTCTTTTATGGATGATATTTTTGGCAAGGTTATTGACTTAAATGAAAAAGGTCAGGATCTTGAAGAGAGAAAAAAGCCAAATGTTATTGATGAGGATAGGGATGGCATTGGCGAAAAACTCATGGATTTCTGGGAAGATGTTTTTGTGAATGACAACAATGAGCCTGTGCCTGTGCCTGAAAAAGAAGAAGATAAAAAGAATGAAAAGATTACGCAGGAAAGCAATGCTGTTGCAAGTATTAAGGAAGAAATAAAGCCTAATGAGAAACTGCGCGATGATTTCATCAAAAAGGGCGGAATCCTTAATGACAGGGGTAGAATAGACATGGATGCATATCTTAAAGAACTTAATGCCATGTCTCCGGAAGAAAAGCAGAAACTTGGTCATGATTTCATGGAGTTCCTTGAGGAATGTGTCAACAACGATAAGGAGGACCGATGGGACGATGATTTACCTATGGGCTATGATTATGAAGTTGACTTCATGGAAGAAATCGAAGACGAGGATGATGACGATTATGATGATGAAGATGAGGATGAGAAAGAAAAAGATAATGCTGTAAAAGAAAAGACCGCAAAGGATATTGCGAAGGAAAAGGTTGCGAATTATGCAAAGCAGCTTATACCTGAGCTTAAGAAAAGACCGGAATATAAGGATGATAAGGAGACATTTGAAAGCGCTGCAAATAACAGCGAAGCAGGAGAGGGTAAACTCTGGTATGCTCTTATTCATCAGGCTAAGATTATATCTTCCCGTGAAGTTGATTATGATTATTTTGATCAAAAAGAGCTTGAGCCTAAGGAATATGGTCTTCCGGATGACCTTGATGTATCTGAAGAGGAAAATCTTGTATCCAAAGATATTCAAAATGCGGTTAATTCGTTTTAGATTAAAGACAAGGAAAGTGCGCTTGCAGCCTTAACCAAGTTAGCCAAAATCAAGAATAAGATTGATTATGAGATTGGTCAGGAGTGTCAACGCGTTGAGAATATTCTTGCTGATGAAGACTGTAAAGATGCGAAGGCTGATTATCTGGTAAGAGAAGGTCAGTAGGTCCCGATGGCACTCAACAATGGTTACGATTATGTAGCCAGCGAGGTTGAGTATCATGTCAAAGACATCATTGGAAGGACTGTATATTTTTCTGACGGAATGACTATGG